>Ga0075114_10000003_pt1 | contig 242898 bp, 175 predicted proteins | sample AntAceMetag02UKM_FD_69784 | JGI IMG/M metagenome (GOLD analysis project Ga0075114, IMG submission 69784) | Saline lake microbial communities from Ace Lake, Antarctica - Antarctic Ace Lake Metagenome 02UKM | ecosystem: Environmental > Aquatic > Non-marine Saline and Alkaline > Saline | place... | reverse complement strand
TCATAGGACACGGGCATGGACTGACCGCCATTGTTGACAATGGTCTGCTCGGCAAACGGCGCTTCCATATTTCCAACCGTCGAGCCGTTACCGTTCATCTCGTAGCCGTCGATCCAGGTCAGGAAGATGGCTTCGCCGGCGTCGATATCGTCGGTGTAACTCTCGAAGTCATCGACGACCAGGAACGCCTGTGTCGAGAAGCTCCAGAGGCTGCCTTCCCAGGATTCGGCCTCCTGGATCGCGTCGACCTGCCAGTAATACGTAGTCGCCAGATCCAAGGTCCCGGGGTCAAAGCTCGTGGCGTCAGCCGTACCGGCCAAAGCCAGCGCAGCGGGGTCCGTGCCGAAACTCACCTCATGTGAGATCGCATCTCGACCAGCTCTCCAACCGAGCATCGTCCCCACACTCACATCGGCGGCACCGTCGGCCGGTTCCGGCTCGCGGGCATGGGCGGGAGTGAACAGGAAGCGGACTTCGCTCAGACCAAACTGTGGCACAGGCAGTGTGCCGTAGCCACTGTTGACGGTGAGCTTGACGAACTGGGCCGGCACGCCGTTGAACGCGACCGTCGTGTTGGCGACGTAATCCGGCGTAGCCGTGGCCTGGGCCAGCTCCACGTCCCCCAGAACCGTCCAATCGACACCGTTCTCAGAATGCTCGATCGTCACGTCCTTGAGCCCGAAGCCAAGCATCAACTCGAACTGGACGTTGTAGTTCCAAACCCGCATCTCGTGCAGTTTGTAAACCCGGTCGAACTCATATTGGATGTACAAAGGACTATCGCCGTCGCGAAGCCCGAGCCACATATCGCCAGCGACTGTGGAGTGCTCATCGCCAGCGTTCAGGCCGGAACCATCGACGGTTCTCTCGGGCCCCACTCCTGCTTCGGAAACGGCGGTGCTGGTGGCGACGATGCCGGTGATGGGATAAGCGACCGGCTCGGCCATAAAGGTCCAGACTTCACCCTTGAAGATGGTGTTGTCCGGCGCTGCGTTGACCTCATCAACCCGCCAGTAATAGGTCTGGCCCAGTTCAAGAGAACCACCGGCATCAAAGCTTGCGGCACCCTGACCCTCACTGACAAGCACGCCCATTGGATTGGTGCGGCTGGCATTGTTCACGTCGTCCATCACCGTGCCCAGGTAAACATCGTGGGTCGCGGCGTATTCGCCAGCCGTCCAACTCAGCACGGTATCGAGCGGAATATCGATCGCTTCGGTCTCGGGGATGGGATCACCGGCCTGCTCCGCGTTGGGGCCCTTGCCCGCCATGACGCCCAGAACTTCGCCTTCCGGCAGCGCCCGTGTATAGAGACGCACGTCACTCAGGTAGCCTAGCCAACCTTCGGCGGCGGCGCCGAAGCCATCGGCGCCCATGTAGAAGGGATTCTCATCGACGGTTTTGATCATCGTATTGGTATGCGTCACAACGCCATCCCGATAATAGGTCAGATCCGCGCCATCTTTGACCAGGGCGTGATGGACCCATGCGTCACCGGGAACGGGGTCGTAGTTGACTCCATTGGCATAGGCGCCGTCGTCGTTGTACATCTCAAACCGCGTCGGTGTGAACTTGATGAACTGCAACGGCGATCCCGTCCCGCCGTAGCGATTGCCCATGATCGTGGCGTTGTCAATCCCCTGACCGGCATCCTGTCTGGTCCAGAAGATCCAGGTGAAACCGTTGTCCATGGTCATCGCCGGGAGGGTCAAATCGGGGTCAACGTAGCCGTTCCCTCCGAAGCTGATGACCATACCACGTTCGGGATCATCGACCCAGACCGCGTCTGCGACCTGCCCGTGTTGCTCATAGTCGGACAAGTCGAGAGCGGTGGTTCCTTGTCCATCGTCCAGCTTCCACCAGCCGATCAGCGTCGGGTCTCCGGCCCGCGCCAACTCGGTGACCATCATACTCAGCGCCAGGGCACAGAGCGTCAATACAACGAGCTTCTTGCACATGGTAGTCCTCCTTCAGGAAAAAGATGGGGATGTGAGATGAGAAGCATATGACCACACACAGACTTACCTCCCGACCACAAGATTCGTGTTGCGTTCCAGGGTGTCACGTGTTCTGTAGACCCGATGCGGGCAGTGTCACTGCGAGAAGCAATCGTGACAGGCCAGACCCAAAGCCTGCTTGCATTCTTCTTACCCGACCTGCCTTGTCCCTTCCTTGGTCACCCGCTCCGTATGGACTTGGGGATAGCTATCACTCCGAAGGTGTGTCGTAATCTGAGCAAAGGTGTCGCTTCATATTCCCCGACTCCGAATCCCTGCAAAACAGCGGGCCTCTGTCGACCCAGGAAAAAACTGGCCGCACATCCAACCAGTTTTAGTATACCAACCGGCTCGCGGGCCCGTCAAGCCCTAATTCCCCAAGGATGGAAGGGCAATTGAAAAATGAGGATAGTGGCAGAGGATCGGCTCCAAAGCGAAGGGGGAGCGGGAAGCCGCCTTTTTTTTTGTCCGCGGCAGTGGCCGCGATACAATCACATCAGGAACGCCGTCATGGTGGCGGGAGGAGGACTATATCGGCTGCCGTAGAAGACTCGGCTTGTTGACACAGGAGGTCGATCATGAGACGCAGATCGAGTTGGTTCGGTACAATTCTCATCGCCATCGGTATGCTCACGATCGCGGCGGTCGGCCAGGAGCGAAAGGTCGCCGTCGCACCATCGGAGTTGCCACGCGCCGCAATCAGGGCCCTCCGGAAGACCTTCCCAGAGGGCAAGATCATCGCTGTCCAGAAGGAGGTCGAAGGGGAGGATCCAGGCCAGTATGACGTGGACATCCGCTCGGGAGACAAAACGTATGAGGTTGAGATCTCTCCCGACGGCAAGATCATTGAGACCAAGGAAAAGACGACCCAGAATGAAGAGGCCAACAGCGAGGAAGGCAAGAGGTGGACGGACGCGTTCGGCCGAGAGAACTGCACGTTCTCGACCTCAGGCAGAAACCGATTCTTCATTCTCATACCGGGCCAGCAACTGGTCCTCCAAAGCCCTGAGGAAAAAGTGGTGATCACCGTCCTGGATGAGACGAAGAAGATCGGCGAGGTCGAAACGAGGATCATCCAAGAGCGCGAAGAAGAGAACGGAGAACTGAAGGAGGTATCGCGGAACTTCTTCGCCATTTGCCGAGAACACGGCGACGTGTTCTACTTTGGCGAAGAGGTAGACGACTATCAGGACGGCAGCATCGTCGGACATTCGGGCGCCTGGAGAGCGGACGAGGAGAATTCCAAGGCAGGTATCCTGATGCCGGGAACGATTCTCCTGGGGGCCCGACACTACCAGGAGATTGCGCCGAACGCCATGGACCGAGCCGAGATCGTCCGCGACGACGTGACCCTGACAACGCCGGCAGGCACCTTCAAGAACTGCATCAGAGTGGAAGAGACCTCCGGGCTTGATCCTGACGAGAAATGTTACAAGACGTATGCACCTGGCGTGGGCCTCATTCAGGATGAGGATCTGCTGCTCACGAGCTACCGCGGGCCGTCCGCGTGACCATAAGGAAACATGCCGCCGGCGGTAGCATCAACGAAATCGAGAAAGAGATCGTGGAGGGCGCCGTTCGATACGAGGCCGAGATCGCTCGTAACGGCAAGGAATTCGACATCCTTGTGTCCGCCGATGGCGAGTACCTCGGAACCGATAAGGACGACGACGAGGATGACACTGACCATGATGATGAGCATGGCTGCTGAACGCTGATCCAGGTCTGTCCAGAGTAGAAATGTCGTCGCCCGAGGGCCAGCGCGATCGAAAGCAGGCACTTCTCACGTGGCCATGAGATTGACGCGGCCAAGTTTGACGCCCTTCATGCTCAGGATGCGCTCGCCGACCCGGTTGATCTCGCCGACCTGGCCGCGGAGGACAATCACCTCGAGACAATCGTGCGCATCGAGATGGACGTGCAGAGACGAGATAGCATGGAGCAGGTGCGAGTGCTGAACCTCGATGAGTTTCTCGGCCAGCCCGGTGGCCTGATGGTCGTAGACGAGCAACACGGCCGCGACGGCTTCGGCCTGGGGATCGCTGAGCCGTTCCTGGCTCAACTGTTGCCGCACCAAATCACGGAGCGCTTCGGAGCGGCTTTGATAGCCTTGCCGGACAATAAGCGCATCAAAGTCGGCCAGTAGGTCCTTATCGAGTGAAACGCCTATACGTTCAAGATCCGCCATGGATGGGTTTCCTTCTCTGCGAGCCTAATCCTTGCTCGTGACATACACTGCCTGTTCGGCAAACCAGTTGGGCTTGAATCGAACCGGACTCAGACTGGTCTTGACCAGGGGAATGCGTCGCTCGATCGTGGCGCCCAGTTTTCTGCAGAAATCGTCGAAGTCACGTAAAGACAGACAATGGATATTCGGCGAATTGTGCCAACGGAAAGGCAATTGGGTCGTACGCGGCACCTTCCCGGAAAACAACAGTTGCACCCGACAGCGCCAATGGGCGAAATTCGGAAAACTAACGATGACCTGCCGCCCGACACGCAGGAGTTCCCGCAGCACTTCTTCCGGATCTTTGACCGTCTGTACCGTCTGCGAGAGGATCACGTAGTCGAAGCTCTTGTCGGCGTAGCTGCGCAGACCGCGCTCGATGTCGTATTGAACGATGGGCAGCTTGCGACAAACACATCCGAGAACGTGGTCCTGCTGCAACTCGATCCCGCGGCCCTCGACGCGCTTGTCCCGGCGTAGTCGAGTGAGCAGTTCGCCATCGCCACAACCGACATCCAACACAGTGCTGTCGGGCTCGATGAGCGACTCGACGAGCTGATAGTCGACACGCACCCGCTGGGCCTGTTCAAAACGATTCAACGCGGGCGCGTCCGCTTCGCCGCAGATCGGCTGCTCCTGCGTTACCTCCCGACATCGCGTAGCCGCGAGGAAGCAGCGGAGGAATGACCCCAGTGTCTCATGCTCCAGCAGAAAGGCGTCATGTCCGTAGGAGGAGGTGATGTTGCAGAAGCTCACATCTCTGTCGTTGGTCACCAGCGCCTCGACGATGGCCTCAGACTGGGCCGGCGTGAAGAGCCAATCGCTGCTGAAACTGACCACCAGGAACCGGGCCAGCGTATTGCCGAAGGCCTCGTTCAAAGATCGATAGTCCCTTTCCAGGTCGAAGTAGTCGGAGGCCTTGGTGATGTACAGATAGCTGTTGGCGTCAAACCGATCGACGAAAATCCGTCCCTGGTGATCGAGATAGGTCTCGACCGCGAACTCGGAGTTGAAGTCATAGCGGTAGGTCTCGGCGCTGCGCAACTCGCGCCCGAACTTCTCGCGCATCCCCTCCTCCGACAGGTAGGTGATGTGCCCAATCATCCGAGCGATGCCCAACCCCTGGGCGGGCAGTTCCTTGTCATGATACTGTCCGTTTTCAAAATGGGCGTCGGCCAGGATGGCGTTTCGACCCACGGCGTCGAACGCAATCGATTGGGCCCCCAGGTGCGTGGTCGTCGCGATGGGAATCGCCGCGTCCATCATGTCGGGATAGGCGATCGACCACTGCAAGACCTGCATCCCACCGATGGAACCACCGATCACCGCCAGCAAGTGCGCGATTCCCAGCTCACCCAGCAACAGCTTCTGCACCCTCACCATGTCGGCAATCGTAATGATGGGAAAGTCCAGGCCGTAGGGTTTGCCCGTCTCGGGATTGACCGAGGACGGTCCGGTGGTGCCCGCACAGCCACCGAGGAAGTTCGAGCAAATCACGAGATACTTGTCGGTGTCAATCCCTTTGCCCGGCCCAACCATATCCTCCCACCAACCGGGCTTAGGGTCGTCGTGACTGTGGTAACCGGCCACGTGGGCGTTGCCGCTCAACGCATGGCAGATCAAAATGGCGTTGTCTTTGGTGTCGTTCAGTCGTCCGCAGGTTTCATAGGCGACATCGATCGGACCCAACGTCTTGCCGCACTCCAACTGCAGAGGTTCGTTCGGCTCGACCACGCGAACACGCCTCGTCTCAACAAGCCCCACAGAGTTATCTTCGATCTTGGCCATAGCAACCCAAGTATAGTCAAAAAGTCCTGCCTGTAAACCTCAACAGTAGTGTACGCACCTTCTCCGTTTGGGTTTAGTCGGCTTCAATAGACGACGGCGCACCGCCTTCTCAGGAGAGGAAGAAATGGTCGCCCCGCCGACCGAGGTTCCCGATCAACGGCGGCCCGAAGACTCGCGGCATGCAAGATCGCTGAACGACCTGCTGCGTCCTAGATGATCTCCAACCGGCGCAGAATCGCCTTGGTCCAGCGGGCGCTACGCGCCTGTGACATGATCAGCAACGTGATCACCACCAACCAGTAGCCTGCAAAACGCAGGTAGTAGAGCACCGTCGTCAGCAGATTCTGGCTCTTGTAGGCGGACCATGTGATCAGGTCCTCGGACATGTAAACAACGCCAACCACGCTGGATTCGAGCAGTTTCTGCCACGGCAGAATCAGAACGAGCATGATCAACGAAAGGAAAAAGGCGCGCGAAATGTGATTGATGCCGCCCAGCCGACCGATCAAGGAAACCATCAGGCTGAAAAACATGGCCATGCAGTACAGGGACGCGGTGACGATCAAGACGCCGTCGACCAGGTCGATGGTCCGGGCCAAATGGCCGTAGTTCAGTTTCTTCAGAAAACCCAAACCGAGCTTGCCGGTAGCGGGCGCCGCAGGTTCCGCCGGCCCATTGGGATCAGCAACCACCAGGGCGGAAACCGGGGCTTCGCTGGACACCGCGGCTTCCGACGAGGCGGCCGGCAGTTTGACGTACTTCATGTCCACCAGCCAAAAGGAAAGCTGCGCCACCACGAGGCAGATCATTACTATCAAGAAGAAGAAGTTCTTCCATCCCCGAAAGACCCCAACCGCTTCCAGACAGTCGGTTGTTTCAATCATATGGCTTTGGTTGACCGGGCCTTCGCTCATTTCAGATCTCTCCACTCTATATCGTATTGATTGGCCCTTGGGGGACAAAAACCTAACACACCCTCCCGCCGCTTTCGGCGCGAACTAGACCGGTGCGCAGCGCACAGACACGTTCGCCCATAGATCCCAAAACACTGGACATATTATGCCCGATGGGGACAGGAAACGCAAATAAATTCGTCGCCGCTAAGCGTTTGGATATGTCGACCGCACAGAGGAGATGACTGGATATACCGAGCAATTCAGAGGACGGCGCGGGCGCCGACCTGACGCCGCACCCTCCGGACGGAGACCGTTGATTCATGCGCTGCAATGCAATGGGAGGCAACAGCCCGCAATAGCGTGCGACAGGCCGCATATTATCAGACCCACCCTTTCCAGCTCCTCGTGATTCAACGGGCACGATGCCGGACGATAGATGAGCATGAATCCAAGCGCACGTCCGAGATCCTTCAGAGGAAGCGCTGCAATCGACACATCGCTGAGTTCTTCCTGGCTTCCCTCAAGACCCTTATCGAACAAGTCACTGAGCGTGCAGAGTTGTTTCGACTTGCAAACATCCGCAACCAACGCCGAGCTGAAGTAGTCTTCCAGGGGTCGGCCTTCAATCAGCAACTCGTCGCGACTGTCTGGTACGCGGAATCGATAACCCTCCGGTTGACGCAGGAAGAAGGTTATGTACGCTCCCGGCAACTCACCTTGGAGCGCGCGCCCCGCCCCGGCAAGAAGACGCTTCAGGTCACTCTCCCCCAGCAGGCTCTTGTAGAAAGACGCGGCGAAACTGACACCGTTGAGGCGTTTTACAAAACCCCGCTGGGCCACGATGAGATCGTTACAAAGAATATCGACCTGGCTCGCCTGCCGCTTGCGCGCCCTGTTCAACTTCTTGATGAGCAGGCGAAGTCGTTCTTGTCGTTGGTTCTGGCTCATATGTCTCCACTGTCGTTCTAAGGGTCCTGTCGTTCGGGAAGCCCCCTACGCGTACAATTCGGCCTGAGGCGAATGAGGCTTTAGTCGCAAAAGGCCGAGCGACCGACCGATCGAGGGTCGCCCCATAAACAGTCCCTTATTACAAGTGGGGCACTTTGGCAGGCCCGTGGCGACGGGGATTCACAGGCGGCAATGCAACTTGGTGAGACAGGCGGACTGACGTTTTCGGACGTTCTGTCAAGCAAGCATACAAGACAACGAGCAACGCGGACGACGCCACAATCTCGCCGGCGCGTCGCCTCTCCTGCTGGCTCGCGCCGGAAACCTGAGACCGCCCCCGTCTGTCCGTTTCTCGCCAGCGGCGGTAGCCATCACTAAGCAAATGCCCGGGCCTTCAGGACAACTGTGGAAATTACGTATTTTTGGGGCAAATTCAGAGATTCCGTGGGCTCGTCTCTACGCATATCTCCTAGTGTTCCATAAGGAACACAGAGGTTTGCATACTCGCGCGACCACCCGAACGCCAAAACACAAGTCTCGGCCCATTTCGCACATAGCAATCCCGCGACGAGACAAGCGCATATCAAACGCTCAGCGATGGACCACAGGCAAACCAAGAGACGGGAGCAGCGACCGAAGAGGGAGAGCCGGCCCTTTGCTGCGCTATTCGTACGGCAGGTTGATGGTAACGGTGGTGCCGTGTTCGGGCTGACTCTGCAGGGCGAGGGTTCCGGCGTTGAGGTGGATCAGGCGGGCGGCGTACGCCAAGCCCATGCCGCGCTGACGGCCGGCGGGTTTGGCCGAGAAGAAAGGATACATCGCTTTGCGCTGCGTTTGTTCGTCCATGCCGCAACCGAGGTCGCTGATCTCCATGTGCACAGCGTCCCGGCCCGAATCGATCAGGATCTTGATCGGACCGAGCGTGTCCTGGTAGGACTCGACGGCATTGGTGATGATATCGGCCAGAGCCGAAACCACCTGTCCCGAATCGACGAAGACGTCTCGAACCGTTCCCGTCGTCTGCACCTGGGCGTTGATATGCTCGACCGCGCTCTTCTGACCGGCCAGTTGTACGGCCTCTTCGACGATCTGCCTGACATCGGTCCCTGCCGGCCGAGGCTTGGACGGCTCGGCGAAAGTCATCAAATCGTCGATGACCTTGGAGACCTCACGAGCGTTCTCTTGAATCTGGTTCAGGTCGCGCTGTTTGATCTCTTCCTTCTCACCCTCGGCGAGCAACTGGGCGCGACCCGAGATGACGGACAGCGGATTATTCAACTCGTGTGCGACTCCGGCGGCCATCTCGGCCAGGATGGCCATAGGATCTTCGATGCGCTTGGACTCTGTCCGGCCCGCGGCGTCACGGCTCATCGCTCGGATCAGTCGCTCAGAGAAACCGACCTGTCTTTCCTTGGCAACGGCCAGCCCCAGAACCGCTCCGGCCATGGCGGCGGCCGTTTCGAACTTCCCGGCAAATAGCGCCGCGTCGCCCGGATAGTTCAACTCGAAAGCCATCATCGCAATGGTCCGTCCGTCCGACAGGAGGGGCACGAGCTTCGTGCGGCCCAAGTCGAAGTCCACATCCACCTGCTCGATCAGCCAGTCCAGATGGTGCCGGGCGTCCAACACGGTAAAACACTCCGTGACGGCCCGCGGGACCACGGGCATAGCCTCCGGCCGCTGGAGCACCAACTTGTGGCTGTGACCCAGGGCCTCGACGATCACCGTCTCGATCGTACCGGCGGCGTCGGCATCGTGCAGGTAAAGGCACACTGAACCCGTCTGGAAGAAACGTTGCCAGCGTCGCGCGAGATCGTCGGCCGCGCCGATAGCGCTAACGCTAGGCCCGGCCTCCTGTAGAAAACCCTCGGCGAAATCCAGATAGGTCGAGGCGGTCTTCAGAGTGCGATTCTCTTCTGATAGCTCCGTTTGTTTGCCTGATAGACGCGTGGCCAGGGTCTGAATCAGGTCGCAATAGCGAGCCGTGGCGTTGGGCAACTCCAGCCCCAGTACTTCGGCCTTGCCCGCTACCTCTTGTGGCAACGCGTCTCGAATCTCTTGCAGCGCCCCGGTATCGGCGCCGATGACCTCGGCAATGGCGCTCAGCGGCTCGGGCAAATCGAAACTGCCCGACCGGCCAATGCCCAGGTGACGGACGATATGATCGGCAGCCCAAACCAGGCGAGCCAGCTGCGCTTCACCCAGTCCCTCCAGGCGCGTCACCGCGTCGCTGTGATGCAGCCAGATCGCCATGGCGACGGAGTCAGGCAGCCTCCACTGCTGGGCCAGTTGTCGGCCGAGCACGGCATGATTGGTGCCCAAGTGCATCTGCTCGACGGTGTACAGGCTCTCCTCAGTGGCTTCGGCTTCCCGGGCGATCGCCGCCAGGCTCTTGGGCATGATGTCTTGCAGAGCCAGTTTGCCGATGTCATGAAGCAGACCGGCCGAATAGGCCAGATGCGCATCGACGCCGCGCACGGCATCCCGAGCAATGTGCTCGGCACAACAAGCGACGGCGAGACTGTGTAGGATCAGATCGCTACGGGCCGGCCGAGCGGGTTGCTCCTGAGCGAATTCAATCTCGAAGCCCGCTGAAACTTGAATGCTTAGGAGGCCATCGCGGACGGCGTCGGCATCGAGTCGATCGAGCACGAGCGGAATGGCGTGCCGCTGCTCGGCGGGACCGGCACCGTTGCGTTGAGCCAGCGAAAGGACCGCGGCCGCCAGGGCCGGTTCACACGCGACCAGATCACCCACGGAACGCGGCGAGAAACGCCCGTCCAGAATCCTGGAGAGGTATTGCACGGCAATGCAAGGGGGAACCGACAGCGCATCGAGCCCCCCGATAGCCAATTCCACCTTGCGGGAAGCGGCTCCATTCACACTTCGTTCCGCCATGCGGTTATCCTCGTTCTGTCCCTTCGATGTCGTTCACCCACCCCGATGAAACAACATGGCCTCCCGTTTCTTGCCAGCCCGGTCGTCCAGTCGCCTCGGCGCCCCCTACCCCCATCACGCGATCTGCAGGGCAACGTCGACCTTTTCGGTCAAGTCCGAGATGCTAAACGGTTTCTTCAGGAAATCCTGAGCTCCGGACCTCAGGAGCTGGTCGATCTCCTCCTGCTTGATCACGCCACTGACAATGATGATTCGGGTGTTTTCAAACTCCGGATTACTCCTGATGGTCTGACAGACGACATTGCCGTTGACATCGGGCAGCATGTAATCAAGCAGAATCAGATCGGGCCGGAATTGCTCGGTGGCCATGCCGGCTTCGTAGCCACTCGAAGCGGTCCTGATCTCAAAGCGGCCGTCCCGAGTCAGAATGTCGCTGATCAACTCCACGATCTCGACATCGTCATCGACGACAAGAACCTTTTTCTTCCCCGAATCCAGGTTGTCCAGCGGGATGCTATTGTCCCTCATGAACTTGACCAGATTCTGACGGGGAATGCGACGGAACTTGGACCCCGGTACTCGGAAACCGCGTAGTCGACCCGAATCAAAACAGCGAATGATCGTTTGCTGGCTGACCCTGCAGATCTCAGCGGCTTCGCCGGTGGTGAATAGATCCTTCATCCTTACCCCTTCCTTTTTCGCCAACTCCATTTGACAGAAGGCCCATCCAGGTTGCCTTACCGACCCACATTAACTGCCGATGGCCAACTTGTCAAGTCCAAAAAATGAGGAAAGCCCCGCTTTTTACCATGATACCCAAATTCTTATCGGAAACCTTCTTGTGGGCGGGTGGAGCCGTAGACAAGTAAAGGGGAAATAGGCGGTCGCGCCAATGAGTAGATGCGTGGTTCCCGGCCCGTCAGCAATCTGTGGAGTCGAGAATCCACCGGCGCCGGCGCGGTGTTACCTGGCCTTGATGTCATAGACCATCAGATACGCGCCGTGGCGAACGTAGAGCCTGCCATCAGCGATCGATGGATGGGCCCAGAAGGGACCTTTCCCTTTGGTGATCTTGAAACTGCTTGCCACCTTGAACGCGTTGGGGGTCGCTTCGATGAGTCCGACCTCGCCGGTTTTCTCGTCATAGCAGTACAGCATGCCATCAGCGTAGATAGTCGAGCCCTTGTTGCCGTTCCACTTGTCTTCGTACATCACGCGGCCATCATCCCAGCGCAGGGAAGCCCAGTCGCCCCGGCTGTTGCTGGCCCAGTTGGAGCCATAGAGATAGCCGTCGAGGAGAACGATCCCACCGTGGTGGACATCGAGAACCTTGTCCGTCCAGAGCCGACTGGCCTGCGCGCCGTCGCTACTGAACTGGAGCATAGCGCCGCCATTGTTGTAGCCGCTTGTCGTGTACACGCGCCCATCATGATAGATCGGCGTGTTGGCGTTGACCGAGCGCCTCAGATCCGTGTGGTATTCCTCGAATTCGTCGCGCCAGAGGAGTTTGCCCGTACCCGCGTCGAGGCCGACAACGGAATGTCGCAGCATGGTCACGATGACGCGGCGCCCCCCGACATCAATCGCAACGGGGTTGCAGTAGGACGATTGCTCGGTCAGCTCCTTGCACTCCCACACGACCTTGCCCGTCTTCTTGTTCAGGGCAATCACACTGGCGCGCTGTCCTCCCGGCGTACAGATGACATTGTCTCCGTCGATCAGGAGGTTCTCCGACATTCCCCAGATCGGGAACTTGCCCTGGTACTGCCCGACGGCATCCAGCGACCAGAGGATCTCGCCCGAGCGCGTATCGAGACAATTGACGACACCGAGACCACTGAGGAGGTAGCACCGATCGCCATCGACCGTGGGCGTGACACGCGCCGCTCGATAGGATCGCGTCCACTCAGGTCCATAGCAGGTTTTCCAAAGCGGCTTTCCCGCCAGGTCAAAGGCGAAGGCATAGCCCTTGCCATCGATCATGCCAGTGGTATAAACCGTGCCGCGCGAGATCGCGGCCGAGGAGTACCCATCGCCAAGCCCATCCACCTCCCAGAGCAGCGTGGGCCCACCCTCGGGCCATTGCTTCAGCAGTCCTGTCTCGGCCGACTTGCCATCTCGCTGCAGCCCGCGAAACTGGGGCCAATCCGCCCCGCTGCATAGCACACTGAGAAACAGAACCGCCAGAACAAAGAAGCCGATGATCTTTCGATTCGCCACGGAAGCATCCTCCAGAAACACGGGAGATCTTTCTTTGCGGGACGTCCATACCCCCTGCTGCGCAGCCATACGCAGGGCCACGACACTCTATTCTCAAGCCAAGAGGGTACCAGATCAAGGGAAAAAAGGCGATCCGAGGTCCGCCATACGTTCCGCAGCACCACATTTTCCCCTGGTTTCTCCGAACCTTTCGCCATTTACATAGTAATATCGCTATATAGTGGAATATTAATACACAAAGGAACTGACGATGGACAAGGAACTGGCGACCCATGCGGCGGAAGTGTTGAAGGCGGTGGCGCATCCCCTCCGCCTACAAATCGTGGAGTTGCTGGCCAAGGACGAGTTGTGCGTCGGCGAGATCGTCGCGGCCCTGGGCGAGAAGCAGTCGATCACGAGCCAGCAACTGACCATCATGAAAGATCGGGGCGTCCTGACCTCTCGTCGCGAGGGGGCCCGGGTGTTCTACCGCCTCGAAAACAAGAACGTCGCGCAGGTATTGAACTGCGTCTACAATCACTGCCAAGCAAAGAAACGAGGTAAAGCATGAGCCATCAGCAAGAGACCACGAACGAACTTCACCCAAGCGAGAACCCAGGGCGTAATCGCAAACCGATCCTGATCGGAGCACTTCTCGGCGTGGTGGTCGGCGCTGTGCTGTGCGGTGCGGCGGTCGTCACCGCGATGCCCAAGATGATGATCGTCACGCAAGAGAGTCGGCTCGGCTTCGACGAGACGGTCGCGGCCCTGGAAAAGGCCATCCCGAAGAAGGGCTGGGTCGTCTCAACGGTCGCCGACATGAACAAATCGATGGCCAAGCACGGTGTGGAGTTTGGCCCGCGTGTCAAGCTGGTGAAGCTGTGCAAGCCGGAGTACGCCAAGAGCATCTTGACCACCGACCGGCATGTATCGACCCTGATGCCCTGCAGCTTCGCGGTCTGGGAAGGCGACGATGGCAAGGTGTACGTTTCCAAGATGAACATGTCCTTGATGGCGAAGATGTTCGGCGGTAATATTGCCAAGGTCATGGGCGGCAGCGTCGCTCGCGACGAACACGCCATGCTCGCGAACATCGTTAGAGACTAAGCGAACTATCACAAACGCGTGCGAGATTCAAAAAGAGGCGGCATATGGACCTGAAACACGACATTACCGATTACTGCCTGAAGCACTACAAGCTGGTCACGGCGATCATGGTCATCTTCACGCTCGCACTGGGGGCGTTCATTCCCCTGATCCGGGTCGACACGGACCCTGAGAACATGCTGGCGGCCGACGAACCCGTGCGCGTCTTCCACGACCAGACCAAAGAGGACTTCGTACTCTACGACATCGTGGTCCTGGGCATCGTGAACAATGACGATCCAAACGGCGTCTTCAACGTCGCCTCGCTGCAGAAGATCTACGACCTGACGGAGTTCGCGCGGACCTGGCGTAGCGCCGAGGATCCGAACGAAGGCGTGATCGAGGTGGACCTGATGGCGCCCTCGCTGGTGGACCACATCGGTCAGGGCGGTCCCGGCGTGGTGAAGTTCGAGTGGCTCATGCCCCAACCGCCGGCCACCGAGGCCGAGGCGCTGGCGGTCCGTGACAAGGCGATGTCCAACCCGCTGCTGTACGGGACGGTCATCTCCGAGGACGGCAAGGCCCTGTGCCTGTACATGCCGCTGACCAGCAAGCACATCAGTTACGAACTGTACCAGGCCCTCAACGCCCAGGTCGCTCCACTCGAGGGCGAGGAGGAGTATCACATCACGGGCCTGCCCGTTGCCGAAGACACCTTCGGCTACGAAATGTTCGTGCAGATGGCGATCTCGGCGCCGCTGGCGATGGCGGTGATCTTCATCCTCATGCTGGTCTTCTTCCGCAAGCTCGTGCTGGTCATCTCACCCATGATCGTCGCGATGGTGGCGGTGATCGCGACGATGGGTACACTGATCGGGCTGGGCTACCCCGTCCACATCATGAGTTCGATGATCCCGATCTTCCTGATGCCAATCGCGGTGGTCGATTCGGTGCACATCCTCTCGGAGTTCTTCGATCTGTACACGAAAGAAAAGGGCCGGCGTGAGACGACGCTGGAGGTGATGGACAACCTGTTCATGCCCATGCTGTACACCTCCCTGACCTCGGCGGCCGGCTTTGCCTCCCTGGCGCTAACGCCGATCCCGCCGGTCCAGGTGTTCGGCCTGTTCGTCGCGATGGGCATCATGGTCGCCTGGCTCTGTACGATCACGTTCGTGCCGGCCTATATCATGCTGCTCAAGGAGAGTTCGCTTCAGAACTTCGGCGCCGCGGCAGTCCACGAAGAGAAGCAGACCTGGCTGACGAAACTGCTGCACGGCGGAGGCACGTTCACCTACAGCGCCGCTAAGCCGCTCCTGATCGGCCTGGTGATCGTCACCGCGATCGCCATCTATGGCGTCACGCAGATCGTCATCAACGACAACCCCATCAAGTGGTTTGCCAAGAGTCACCCGATCCGCCAGGCCGACATCGAACTGAACAAGCACTTCGGGGGCACGTACATGGCCTACCTGGTCCTCGAAGATCAGGCGGACCCGAATGTCACCGTCGACTACCGTGGCGCGGTGCAAACGAGACTGGTGGAGAAGATCGGGGAATTGGCCGAGGACCTGCCCGAAGCGCGCACGCTGTTTCCCGAGATCGAGCGACGTGTGGTCGAAGGCGGTGCCGCCCAGATGAGGCGTATCGAGTACCTCGATGAACTGGCCCAGTTCGCCAGTGACAAAGAAGCAGCTGCCGAGGGTGATAGCGCGGATGTCTGGTACGAACTGACCGACTTCTTCGAGTTGGAGAAGGAACGGCTCAAACGCTTCAAGCAACCTGAAGTACTGACGTACATGGCCAAGCTCCAGGCGCATCTGCAGAAGCAGGGCTTGGTGGGCAAGAGCAACTCGCTGGCCGATATCGTCGAGAAGGTCTACAAGGAACTAATGGGAGGACAGCCTCAAGACCCGGCTCTGCCTTCGTCCTCGCCTGCGGTGGCGCAATGCCTGATGCAGTTCCAGAGCAGCCACACGCCGGACGACCTCTGGCACTTCGTCACCCAGGACTACAGCAAGACCAACCTCTGGCTCCAGCTCCGCAGTGGCGACAACAAGGACATGGAAAAAGTCATCGCCACTGTCGATCAATACTTCGAAGAGAACGAGCCCCCGGCGCCGCTGATCCACCGCTGGGCGGGCCTGACGTACATCAACACCGTCTGGCAAGAGAAGATGGTCTGGGGCATGCTCCAGTCGCTGATGGGCAGTTTCATCATCGTCTTTATCATGATGGCGATCCTGTTCCGCTCGCCCCTGTGGGGATTGGTCTGCATGGTGCCACTATCGATCACCATCGTCGTGATCTATGGCATCATCGGGCTGGTGGGCAAAGACTACGACATGCCTGTGGCAGTCCTGAGCGCCTTGACGCTGGGCATGGCGGTCGACTTCGCGATCCACTTCCTGGAACGAGCCCGCGCCACGCACGCCGCGACCGGCTCCTGGAAGGCCAGTGCCCCTATCATGTTTGGCGAGCCGGCGCGGGCGATCACGCGCAACGTCCTGGTCATCGCGATCGGCTTTTTGCCTCTGCTGGCGGCGCCGCTGGTCCCGTACAAAACCGTGGGTATCTTCCTCTGCGCAATCATGGCGCTGTCAGGCATCGTCACCCTGCTGATATTGCCCGCCCTTCTCACCGTGCTGGAGGCGCGGATGTTCAAGGTCGCTAAGACCCCCCAATCGGTGGGCTGCAACTGTGTCTTCTGCACCAGCATCTCCGTCGCGGCGGTCGTGCTGGTCGCGCTGAACCTGCAACGGTACTGGGAACTGGGCTGGACGAGGTTCGCGATGATCAGCGTCGTCGCCATCCCGATCATGGGACTGATCTGCGGCGTCCTGTCGCGACGCCAGGCGTGCAAGACGAGCACGATCACAACATCAAACAACGAACAACCTCTTGATGCAAAGGAGGATAACCATGACGGTTGAAAAACTACTTAGAGGCATTGCCGGGTTCTTTGTGATTGTCAGCGCCGTCTTGGCGCAATATCATTCACCCTACTGGCTGCTCTTTACCGGCTTCGTAGGACTGAATCTGTTGCAATCGGCGTTCACCAACTGGTGTCCGATGATGACGTTCCTGAGAAAGCTGGGCGTTCAAGGCTAACGCCGACGAAACGGAGGTGCACTATGACACGTACACAGACTATCACGCTATTGTCGCTGGTCATCGCATTGAGCGCCGTAGGAACGGTGCACAGCGCCGATGTCCCCGACGTTCAGACCATCGTCAACAAGACCAATATCGTCGCCTACTACCAGGCCGACGATGGCAAGGCCAAGGTCAAGATGACCATCACCGACAAGCGGGGCCAGAAGCGCAACCGCGAGTTTATCATTCTCCGCCAGGACGTCGCCGACGGTGGCGACCAGAACTACTTCGTCTACTTCCAGAAACCGTCGGACGTCCGCCGGATGACGTATATGGTCCACAAGCATGCCGCAATGGACAAGGACGACGACCGCTGGCTGTACATGCCCGCGCTGGATGTGGTCAACCGCATCGCGGCCGGGGACAAGCGCACCAGCTTCGTCGGCTCCGACTTCCTCTATGAGGACGTCTCGGGACGCAGCCTCGACGAGGATACACACGAACTGATTGAGACCACTGACACGGCGTTCATCGTCAAGAACGTACCCAAGAAGCCCGACAGCGTCGAGTTCAGCTACTACACCGTCGTGATCGATCGCGCGAACTACGTGCCGACGAAGATGGAGTTCTTCGACAAGACGGGCAAGCTCTACCGCACGATCGAGTCGAAAGAGGTCAAGACGATCCAGGGCTTCCCGACGGTGACCAAGTCGGTCGTTCAGGATCTAAAGACGGGCAGTAAGACCGAGATGGAATTCAGTGGCGTCAAGTACGACCTCAAGCTCAAGAACGTGTTCCAGGAACGCTACCTGCGTAGGCCGCCTCGGGAGGCGATGAGATGATCCGATCACACCGCGTGAAGACCGTTCTGCTCTTGGCAATGGTGGTGCTTGCCACCGCCGCTTCTGGCCAGGACGAGGAACCCCAGGAAGACCCGGTCCAGGCGTTCTTCGATAAGCTTGAGACTGAGTATCATGGCTTCTACGAAGTGCGGTCGGGCTATCGGCTCCAGAACGACCCGCAAGAGAAGGACATGTCGATCATGGAGGCGCGGTACCAGTTCGACCTGTTCTCCATGCGCGACTGGGGGGATGTCAAGATCAAGGGCGACGTCTATGGCGATGGCGTCGAGGAGAAAGGCGTCTTCGACCTGCGCGAGGCGAACCTCTTCGCCCGCCCGACCGACTCGCTGGACGTCAAGCTGGGCCGCCAGGTCCTGACCTGGGGCACGGGCGATCTGATCTTCATCAACGACCTGTTCCCCAAGGACTGGCAGTCGTTCTTCGTCGGTCGTGACGTCGAGTACCTTAAAGCCCCCTCCGACGCGGCCAAGATCAGTCTGTTCATGGATTGGGCCAACCTCGACATCGCCTACACTCCCGAGTTCGATTCCGATCGCTTCATCAGTGGCGAGCGCATCTCCTACTGGAATCCCGTCCTGGGCGGCCCGGCCGGAGAGAACAACACCCTCAGCACCGAGCGACGCCGCGAGTTCTTCGAGGAGGATGAACTGGCCCTGCGCCTGTACCGAAACATCAAGAACTACGAACTGGCCCTCTATGGCTACTGGGGTTATTGGAAGAGCCCGGGCGGATTCAACCCGACCATGACCGCCGCGGTCTTCCCCGAACTGTACGTCTACGGCGCCAGCCTGCGCGGCAACGTGGGCAAGGGGATCGGCAACGCCGAGATGGGCTACTACGATTCGACCGACGACCGCAGTGGGGACGACCCGCGTATCAACAACTCCGAGATGCGCTACCTCGTCGGTTACAAGCAGGAGATCGGGCGCAACTTGACCGCCGGCGTTCAGTACTACATCGAGCAGATGCTCGATTACGACGCCTACGAGGACAATCAGCCGGCCGGCATGGCCAAACGCGACGAGTTTCGCCACCTGACGGCGCTGCGCCTGACCAAGTTGCTGATGAACCAGAACCTCAACCTCTCGCTGTTCACCTATTATTCACCATCCGACGAGGACGTCTACCTGCGTCCGGTCGCCAACTACAAGGCCAGTGACAACCTCTCCGTCGAGGTCGGCGCCAACTTCTTCTGCGGCGACGAGCCCTACACCTTCTTCGGCCAGTTCGAAGACAACACCAACGCCTACCTCGCCGTCCGTTACAGCTTCTGAGCGTCGGGCATCGCGCGTAATGCGTATCGTGAAAAGCATGACCTTGAAGCTGCCGCCAGCCTGTGCTTTTCATCTTGAACGGAGTGAAGGATCTGGGCCGCGATCGGAACAAGTCTCACACGCGATAGCCAGATCCTTCGGCTTCGCCTCAGGATGACAGAGTCATCGCCGCGTGTGAGCGGTTCCTATGCTGATACTATTCCTTTTTGTTCTTTCCCATCCTGCGTCTCCGTATCTGACTTCCTCAAATACATTCTGCACTGATGGTACCAAGGAGTCGCGACAGGATCAAGGGCACAGCGAAGCGGTCAGGCCAGTGGCTTGTCTTGGTCGGGGCATGCCAGTTGGTCGTGGATTTGTTGCACGGCTTCGATCTCGCTGTTGCTGGTTGGGCTGCCGTATGTCTCTAGAAGTTCACAGACCTTGTAGGTCTCGGTGGCCTGGGCATAGCGGTCTTCCCAGTCGCGGTACAGCCGTTCGTCTCGCTCGTCGGCCCAGGGGTATTGATTCGGTGGGACGTGCGCTTTGCAGCGCCATGGTTTCGGTGTCAGGCGTGCTCGAAAGCACTCCTGCTTGGCGGTCAGCGTGCGGTATAGCGGATCGCTGTCCAGCTCATCCAGAATACGGGAGACCTGCTCGGAACTCGGGTCGTACAGGCTATCGACAAAGAGCAGGCGCAGGCCGGCGAACGTGCGGTAGATGCGAAAGGCGTGATTCGAGTGGCGCTGCGACCAGTCTCGGACCGATTCCAACGTTCGTTCCGCAATGGCGGATCGTCGGCTCTTCCTTCGACTCCCGGAAAGGCTCAGAAGAATCGCGTCCAACAGTCCTTCCGGCTCAATGCGGGGGAAGTCAATGTCGACGAAGAGAACCGAAGCCGTGTTGAGCACGAGCGCACCGTAGCGGTTCCGTGTGATGACAGCGAGGTCCTTGTCCCCTTGGCGCATCGAATCGACGATCTCCTCGCGAAGAGGACGGTCGGAGTAGTCGTACGAACTGGGCTGCCTACCGTTTAGGAGACTGTCGAAGACTCGTTGCGCTCGCGCGCGAGCATCGTCCTTGGCCCGAGCCAAGCCATCGAAGGACCATCCCCAGGCGGTACAGGTGAGCTCCTTGCCCTCAAGATTCCTGCCCGTGTAGGAAGCCTTCGTCCAGTGTCTTGGGATTCTCATGGCGTCACCTCAGCAATACGACCCAAAGAAAGAACACGCTCGTGAACCATCCTCGACTGACATCGGCAGATTCCCGATTCTGGTTAACCGTCGGGTGAGCCTGTGGGGAATCGGTGTTGAATCAACCATTTGAGTCCTCCATCGGAGCAGGGGGTCCCCTTGAAACAGAGGAGAAACTTAACCTTTTCGGACGCAGCCCGGCGATAATCGCCCTGGCTTTTGGTTTGACCCCAAGGGGGGCGGTGGCGTAGACTGGCTGGATTATGGCTTTCGTTCCAACGGCCCATTCCGGAGTAAGAAGGAGGACAGAGATGGCCGAGCATGCGAAGACTTCACGTCGTGGTTTCATCAAACAGGCAACAGGTCTGACCCTGGGCGCGCTGGGCTTTCCCTATATCGTGCGTCCGGCGGCGCTGGGCAAAGCGGGCGCCATCGCGGCCAGCGAGCGGATCACCGTCGGCTGCGTCGGGGTGGGACCACAAGGCACGGGTGTCATGCGGAACTTCCTGGGGCAGAAAGACTGTCGCGTCGTGGGCATATGCGATCTGAAGAAGCCCCGTCGGGACAGCGTCTCGGCGCTGGTGAACAAGCACTATGGCGACAGCGACTGTAGCGTCTACACGGACTATCGCGAGATCATCGCCCGCGACGATATCGATGTCATCCTGGCGGCGCCGACCGACCACTGGCACGTCCTGGTCGCGCTGGAGGCCGCCCGGGCGGGCAAGGACATCTACCTCGAAAAACCGATGGGCCTGAGTCTTGCCGAGGACCAGGCGCTGCGCGAGGCCTGTCACCGATATGGCACGATCTTCCAGTTCGGGACCCAGCAGCGATCCAATCGCAACTTCCGCTTCGCCTGCGAACTGGCGCTCAACGAACGGATCGGCAAGTTGCACACGATCAACGTCTGGTCGCCGGGCAGCAATTCGGGTGGCTCGCGTGAAGCGGCGCCTGAGCCGGACTGGATCGATTACAACAAGTGGCTGGGCCCGGCGCCGTATCATCCCCATACGCCGAACCGGGTCTCGAACCAGTGGTGGTGGTTCATCTCCGACTATGCGCTGGGCTTCATCGCCGGCTGGGGCGTCCATCCCCTCGACATCGCCCTCTGGGGCGGGGGTAACAAGGTCGCCTGTCCCGTCGAGCTTGAGGGCAAAGGCGTCTGGCCCGATCCGAACGGGGTCTGTGACACCGCCATGAACTGGGACATCGTCTGTAAGTACGACAGTGGCGTGACCATGAACTACACGGGCAACCCCTATCCCGAGAAGTGGAAGACTCGGTATGGGCGCACCACCGGTCATGGCACCGCCTTCGAAGGGTCCGAGGGTTGGGTCCATGTGGACCGGGCCGGGATCAACGCTCATCCGAAGGAACTGCTCGATATCGAATGGGGCCCGAACGATACGCGGCTGATCGAGTCGAACAACCACGCTCGCAACCTGCTCGACTGCGTCAAGACACGTAAGGATACGATCTGCCCGATCGATGTCGCGGTCGAAGCGGACATCCTCTGTCATATCAGTGACATCGCGATCCGCCTCGAAGAGAAGCTGCGCTGGGACCCGGCGCAAGAACGATTCGTCAACAACGACGCGGCGAACCGCCGTCTCGTGCGGGCCATGCGGAGTCCATGGCACCTGTAGTTCCACATCAACACGATCATTAAGGAGGCAACCGACATGTTGAAGCATACCACGATTCTGCTGCTGGCCTGCACGGCCCTGCTCGCGTGCGTCCCGACCGCGCAGGCCGGAGACGATGGCTGGGTCTCGCTGTTTAACGGCGAGAACCTCGACGGCTGGAAGGCCAGCGAGAACCCAGGCGTATTCACCGTAGATGAGGACAATGGCATACTCATCGTCCATGGCAAGCGGAGCCATCTCTTCTACGAGGGCCCGGTCGCCAACGCCGACTTCAAGAACTTCGAGTTCCAGGCCGAAGTCAAGACTATGGACAAGGCCAACTCGGGCATCTACTTCCACACCAAATACCAACAGACCGGCTGGCCGGGCAAGGGCTACGAGTGCCAGGTCAACACGACCCACAGCGATCGCAAGAAGACGGGCGGCCTCTACGGCGTCCAGGACGTACTGGACAACGCGCCCTCCAAGAACGGAGAGTGGTTCTACTACTATATCAAGGTCGTGGGCAAGCACATCATCATCAAGATCGATGGCAAGACCACCGTCGATACCATCGAGCCGGAAAGCTGGGAGGGCACCGGTCGCCGCGTCGATCGAGGCACCTTCGCCATCCAGGGCCACGACCCCAAGAGCATCGTCCATTACCGCAACATCAAGGTCAAACCGCTACCCGACGACGCCTGTGACGGCTGGGTCTCGCTTTTCGACGGCAAGACGCTGGACGGCTGGAAAGTCAACGAGAACAAGGACACCTTCAGCGTTGCCAACGGGGCGATCCAGGTCAAGGGCCCACGGAGCCATTGCTTCTACACGGGACCGGTCGGCGGCGCCGATTTCAAGAACTTCGAGTTCCAGGCCGAGGTGATGACCATGCCCAAGGCCAACTCGGGCATCTACATCCACACCCAGTTTCAAGAGTCCGGCTGGCCCGCCAAGGGGTATGAGTGCCAGGTCAACACCAGTCATGGCGACCGCAAAAAGACCGGCGGACTCTGGGCCGTCCAGGACGTAATGGACAATGCACCCTCGACGGATAAACAGTGGTTCCGCTACAATATCAAGGTTCAGGGCAAGCACATCACGATCAAGATCGACGACAAGACCACCGTGGACTGGGTCGAGCCGGAAGGATGGAAACCTCCCGATGGCATGCCCGGCCGCAAGCTCTCCCACGGGACCTTCGCTCTGCAGGGCCATGACCCGGGCAGCGTCATCTACTATAAGAACCTCATGGTCAAGCCCCTGGACCCGATCAAAGTCGTGGTCGTCACCGGCGGTCACGGCTTCGAGCGCGAGCCCTTCTTCGAGCTGTTCAAAGGCTACGACGACATCGAGTATGTCGAGGCCCAGCAGAAGGACGACAGCGAACTGTTCGAGGACATCTCCGATTGGGATCACGACGTCATCGTGCTCTACAACATGACGCAGAAAATCTCGCCCAAGCGGCAGGCCAATTTCAAGACCCTGCTGCAGGACAAGGGCGTGGGACTGGTCGCGCTGCACCATGCCGAAGCGGCCTACAGCGAGTGGGATGAGTACCGCCAGATCATTGGCGCCAAGTACCCCCTGAAGGACCAGACCATCGACGGCGTCGCTTTCAAGCAAGGGACGTACAAGCACGATATCGATTTGACTGTCCGGATCACTGATCGCAGCCATCCGATCACGTGCTGCATGGACAGTTTCGAGATCCACGACGAGACCTACAAGGGACTCTGGTTCGCCGAGGACAACCGCGTCCTGCTCACCACAGACCACGCCACCAGCGACAAGACGATCGGCTGGACGCGCCCGAACTACGGCAAGGCCCGCGTGGTCTTTCTCCAGGGCGGCCATGATGGCAAAGCCTATGAGAATCCGAACTTCCGGAAGCTGATCGCCCGCTCCATTCGCTGGTCGGCCGGAGCGCTGAACTAGAACTGGATGACTGTGAAATCGCCAATGGGGATACCTCGCCAGAGATGGAGGATTACGACAATGGCATCGGATCTTAATCGTAGAAGTTTCATGAAGCATTCGCTGGCCGCTTCGGCCGCCGGCGCCGCGGCGGTAGGCACCGCCCAGGGCGCTGCAGCGAGCGACTTCAAGGTCACCGTCGCGCCCAACTCCAAGGCCACGCTGCCGCAAGGTAAGATCGGCAACCTGACCGTCAGTCGCATGCTGCTCGGCGGCAACCTGCTGACGCACTACACGCACAGCCGGGACTTGAAGTACGTCTACAACCTCACCGCCGCGTACAACACCGAAGAGAAGATCCACGAAACGATGGCGCTGGCTGAGGCGCACGGGATCAACACGCTCTCGATCCACAACCCGCCCGGCATCGTGGCCATGCTCAAACGCTATCGCCAGCGTCACGGCGGCAAGATGCAGTGGATCATCTGTCCGACCGCAAGCATCGAGCCCGACATGAAGAAGTACACCGAAGACGTCAAGCAACTCGTCGACGAAGGCACCGAGGCGATTTACCTCTGGGGCGTGCGCTCCGATCCGCTGGTGGCCCAGGGCAAGATGGACCTGGTCCGGCGGGCCGTCGAGATCGCCAAGGACCACGGTGTCCCCTCGGGCGTCGGCTGCCACGACCTCCGCGTCGTCGTGGCGTGTGAAAAGCACAAAATCCCCAACGATTTCTATATCAAAACGTTCCATCACCACAACTACGCGACGGGGCCCAAGCCTCATGAACTGAAGAACCCCTATCAGGAGATCCCGGGCTATTGGTGCAAGGACCCGGCCGAGACCATCGATGTCATGAAGAAGGTCACGAAGCCCTGGATCGCGTTCAAGATCATGGCGGCCGGTGCGATCCCGCCCAAGGACGCTTTCCAGTACGTCTTCGAAAAGGGCGCCGACCACATCCTCACGGGCATGTTCGACTTCGAGATTACCGAGGACGTCGCGATCGCCAACGATGCCCTGACCAAGGTGAAACAGCGAACACGACCCTGGTGCAGTTGAGCCCAGTCGCCCCAGGCGATACGAACTGAGAATATCACACGCGGCCCATGTGTCCAACCACGTGGGCCGCGAGTCTATCCGGCTGAACGTTTCTGACGATGCGCGACGTAGGCATCGAGCAGACACCGGATCATCTTCGGGTACGAGGTATCATGCCCTCTGGCATCCTGCGTGAAGGAATCCAGCCAGCCAAAACAGTCGTAGCGATTCTCGGCTTCGCTGTGCCCTATACCCTCGCCAATACAGATTTCGAGACAATATGGCCAAGGGGAAGTGTTCCACTAAGGTGTGCGCAAATGGTCGGAAAGTGGGCGTTTTTCCTCTGCCCGAGTCTCTGTGGGCCTTTCATATCTCGGCCCACAGAGAGCGGTGCGTTTTGTGCGATTATATCGTGCGGAGCAGGTGGGTTGAGGCTTTGGCGCCTCGGATGAAGCTGTCGAGGCTGAAGTGCTCGTTGGGGCTGTGCGGCCCGTCGCTGTCGAGGCCAAAGCCCATGAGCACGACGGGGCAGCCCAGTTGCTCAACGAAGGTGCTGACGACCGGGATGGAACCGCCGCAGCGGATAAAGGTGCACTCGCTGCCAAACCCTTGCCGTAAAGCCTCCTGAGCGGCGCGGAAGGCCTCGTTGTTCACGTCGAACAGTACCGGCGGGCTGGTCGCGAAGTCGGACATTTCGAGCGTGACCGTGTCGGGGCAGACCGACCGAATGTGTTTGGCAACCAGATCCCGGATGCGAGCCGGGTCCTGATGCGGGACGAGTCGGCAACTGATCTTGGCGGTCGCCGAAGCCGGGATGATGGTCTTGGAGCCGTCCCCGGTATAGCCGCCGTACATGCCGTTGATCTCGAAGGTCGGCCGCATCCAGATCCGCTCCAGCGTGCTATGGCCTGGCTCGCCATGCGGATGCGAGACGTTCAACTCGCCCACGAAGGCTTGCTCGTCGAACCCGAGCTTGGCGATGCTCTCGGATTCCCACTGTTCCAGGGGCGCGACGTTGTCATAGAAACCCGGGATGAGCACTTTGCCGTCCGGGGCGACGCAGGCCGACAGGATTTGAGCCAGCACCATCGCGGGGTTGGCGATGCCGCCTCCATAGGCGCCGGAATGGACATCTCGGTCGGGCCCCTTGACGGTGAACTCGAACATAGCCATGCCGCGCAACCCATAGGTGATCGCGGGCGTGTTCTCATCGTACATCGTACTGTCCGAGACAATCACGACGTTGGGCTTCAACTCGTCCTTGGCGTCTCGGATGTAACGGCCCAGCGCGTCGCCTCCGCATTCCTCTTCGCCTTCGAGCAGGAAGAGCACGTCACAGGGCAGTTCGCCTTCAGTTTTGAGCAGGGCCTCGACCGCCTTGATATGGGTGAAGACCTGCCCTTTGTCGTCGGTGGAGCCTCGACCATAGAGAATGCCATCGCGGATCGTCGGCTCAAACGGCGGCGTCTTCCACTCATCCAGCGGGTCCTCGGGCTGCACATCGTAGTGACCATAGACCAGCACGCGCTTGTCGCTCTTGCCCTTGCCATGGGCGCGGACAATGGGTTGGCCCCCTTTGTCCACGAGGCTGGCTTCCAGGCCCAGCTTCTGGAAATGGGCGACCAGCCATTCGGCGCAGGCCTGCGTGTCAGCGTCATGCGTCCGCTGAGCGCTAACCGACGGAATCCGCATCAGTTCCTTGAGTTCCTCGATGAAGCGTTCCTGATTGGCGTCGATATAAGCTTCGATTTTATCTGCCATCTTGCTGCGTTCTCCTATCCCCACGGGTCTGTTCGACCTGTTCTATTCGTTTTCGATTTCTATTCTTCTCTAACTCTGTTTGCGTTTGACCGTAACCCTGTAGAGCCAGTAGGTCACGACCAGTAAGAGTGCGACACCCACATAGCCGCCAAACGGCATGATATCGCCGGTGAAGTGCTCGATGATCGGCAGCTCGATTTCAAACTGATTGAGAGTGACGATGGCAATCGCCACGAAGATACCCATCAGGGCTTCACCGGTGATGAGGCCGGAGGCCATCAGCAAACCCCGACGATCAGACGCCTCCACTTCCTGAGTGTCACTCTTTTTGGCCTTGTGGTACTTCTTGACCGCCAGGCTGACGAGACCCCCGACAAAGATCGGCACCGATAACTGGAAGGGCAGATAGAACCCGATCGCCACGGCCAGCACAGGTGTTCGGAAGGGATACTCTTTGGCCTGAAGATACTGGTCCAATGCGATGATCAGTATCGCTACTCCGACTCCGATGGCAAAGTATCCCCAGGGCAGACCCCCTTGGAAAACCCCCTCTGCCACTGAGGCCATTAAGCTGGCTTGGGGAGCCGAGAGTGCCTTTTCGCCAGCTCCTTCCATCCCTCTGAAACCATAGGCGCTGTGCAGAAGCATTAGCACCGGTCCGATGACCAAGGCGGCCGAAGCGGTCCCCAGCATCTCCATCACCTGCTGTTTCCAAGGCGTCGTTCCGACCAGGCGGCCGCACTTGAGGTCTTGCATCACATCCCCGGCGATAGCCGCGGCACAGCAGACCACGGCACCGATGACCACCGCGGCGACCGGGCCACCTTCGGCCGTCCTACCCATCATGAGCACCAGCATTACCGATGAGACCAGCACCGTTGAAATCGTGACACCGGAGATCGGATTATTGGATGAACCCACGAGGCCAGCCATATAGCCGGCCACCGCGGCGAACAGAAAACCGGTCACGAGCATGACGCAAGCCATAACCATCGAAATATAGATTTGTTGCACGAAATGTTGATAAACGAAACACAGCGGGACAACGGAGCCGATGATCATGAAGATGATCCACTGCATGGGCATGTCCCGCTCCGTCCGGTCGACCTGGCCGGTGCCCTCCTTGATCTGCCGATAGGCCTTCATGCCACTGGTGACGCCACTGACGAGGTTCTTACGCATATGGAAGATCGTCCACAAACCGCCTACCAACATTCCCCCGACACCGATAAAGCGGGTCTTGTCCCTCCACAGCTCGGTAGCGTAGTCCAGGGCGGACATGGCCTGGCCGGCCAACTCGTGATCGGCCGCATAGGCGGGCCACTCGCTCATGCCCGCGACGATCGGGATCGTCACCAGCCAGTTGGCGGCGCCGCCGATGAAGATCAGCACGGCGATGTTCAGACCGACGATATAGCCGACGGACAGCAAGGCCGGACTGAGGTTCGACCCGAAATAGGCGATCGAACCGCCGAGACGCGTCGCTCCCTGCATCACTTCGGGCCAAAGACCGATGGCGTTGGCGCCGATCTTGAACAGTCCCCCAGCCACAGCGGCTTTGACGATGTACCAGATTCCCGAGGCGTCGGTGCGCCCGGCCTCGAGTACTTTGGCCGTGGCGACGCCTTCCGGGAACTTGAGGTCACTCTCTACGATCAGCGAACGTCGGAGGGGAATCGTGAACAGCACACCCAGGAGACCACCGAAACCCGCGATGATAGCAACCCAGACGTACTCGAACTTGTCCCAGGCTCCCATGAAGAGCAGGGCAGGCAGTGTGAAGATGACACCGGCGGCCAGTGATTCACCCGCCGAGGCACACGTGCCGATCAGGTTACATTCCTGAATGGTGCTGCGACGGAAGAAACTCATGATCCCCAGCGCGATCACGGCGGCGGGAATGGCGGCCGAGACGGTCATGCCGGCGAACAGGCCCAGGTAAGCGTTGGCGGCCGACAAGATCACAGCCAGCAGGACGCCGAAGAAGAGGACCTTGATCGTTAGTTCTTTTGGTGCGTTGTTGCCGTCACTCATAGGACACCTGTCTCCTGAAAGCGTATGTCTATTCTGGTTATTGCCTGAGATCGCTGTCTGCGTTATTTGACGAACTGAGCGGCGAAGTATTTGGCGGTGAGCGGTTCGCCCGTTGCTCGCTCGATCATTTCGTTCCAGTGATACACGTTGCCGGCCCGCAGGACCTTGGTCTCGATGAATTTGCCCGCCTTCTTCTGTTCCACGTAGCCAACGTCTTTGTCCGAATCGAGCTTGAGCACCTTATGGACGAGGGTGTTGTGCAATTGCGAGGCGAACAGCTCGCCCAGCATATAGTTGTGATAATAGCACGGCGCGGCGCTGAAGTGAATCTTGGCCGCCCAGTCGGGCTCATCGCGTTGCGGCGGGCGCCTGACCAACTGGTACTTCTCGACCACGTCCCACCACAGCGTGTTGAGGTCCTGGTCGGGGTTAGCGTAGAGCTGCTTCTCGAAGTTGTACATGACCATCGCCCAGCGGGCAAAGATCAGTTGCTTGAGCTGGGCGTACGTGTCACTGACCTTCTCGATCTCGATCCGCTGCTCGTCGGTCAGATCCAGCATGGCCTGCATCCAGACGGGATTGCGACTGAGCCGGCCAAAGAACATCGCAATCGCTTCGGTCGTGAACGCATGGGCGGGCTCGCGCAGCAGGTAAGGCACGTCGGGGTCGTGGTACTTGTCATAGACTCCATGGCCTAACTCGTGCAGGATGGTCTCCATCCAACCTTCATTGTTTTTGAGGTTGCACAGAATTCGCACGTCCCCTTCCTTGTCGATATCGGTGCAGAAGGCGTGGGGGTTCTTGCCCTCGCGCTCGTAGAGGTCGCTGCAAGCGAGGATGGACTCGACGGGCATGCCAATACCGGCGTAGAATTGTTGCGCCAGTTCCTTGACATCCTTGCCCTCGTAGTAGACGTCCAGGTTCAACTCGTAGACCATCGGAGTGTCCTGGAAGAACGGATCGTGGTAGTGCCAGGGCATGAGTTGGTCAGTGGACACGTTGCAGTTGGCGGCCAGCTTGCCATCGAGTTCAGCCTTCAGCCTGGCGAACGGCTCGTTCGTTAGTTCGTACAGTTCGTCGAAGATCTTGTCCAGTTCCTTGACGTCCTGCTCGCCCGTGGCCAGCCTGAGCGTGTGGAAGTTGTCGAAGCCCAACTTGCGAGCGGCCAGGTTGCGCAGTTTGACCAGGCGAATCAGGTCGTTCGCCACCGTCAGAGCGACCTGCTTGCTGGCTAGCCAGGCGCCCTTGCGCAACGTCGAATCCGTCTCGCTCTTGAGGATTTCTTTGATCTTATTGTCGGTGACCTTCTGCCCGTCGATGGCGCCCCGGAACGTGCTGAACTTCTTTTCGATTTCCGTGCTCAACTCGACGATCTGTTCGAGCAGTTCCGGCTCGAGCTGGTTGGCCAGGTATCCATTGTAGAGCACCGTCACCTGGCGGGCCAGCAACGCGTCGTCGATCTGGCCGGAGTCCTTGAGATTCTTGAGATACTCAAACTCCTCAGCATCGCTGTAGATCTTACGGATCTGGAGCGTCAACTCGCTGGACCGGTCGTACGCTTCGGACTGACCCGTCGTCGCGGCGTCCCACCAGGCCAGCGCCGCTTCCTTCTGGAGCGGTTTTACGGTTTCGACATGGGATGTCACAAAGGCCTGCAACTTGGTCTCCTTCTCATTCTCTTTCCGGGCACAACCACACACCACGGCCGCTGCCAGAAGCAGCGCAACTGTTCTGTTTGAATACGTCATTGTCTCATGCTCCCGTAGGACCTCTTCGTAGGGTGTACCCCGCACACCGTTTTCCTCATCTTGCGATTCCAGAGCGATCCGGATAGGCCGGCTTCTTTGGACGCTGCGGCGGTTCCTTTTCCAACTGACGCAGAATCACGGCAATCGCCGTTTCGAGCTGAGGGTCTCGGCCGGCCGCCATTTCATGCGGGGCGTTCTCCACCTCGTAATCGGGCGCGACGCCGTAGCCCTCAACCTTGTAGTCGCTCTCGGGGAACCAACAGCCCGCGTTAGGGGAGGACATGTAACCCCCGTCGATGAATCCGGGGTTGCCGAAGATGCCGATCACGCCTCCCCAGGTCCGCATGCCCACCAGGGGACCGAGCTCGGCCTTGCGGAACAGATAGGGGAACAGATCTCCGCCGGAGCCGGCCCATTGGTTGATCAGCATGACCTTCGGGCCCGGATTCGATACCTGTGGCATGCGCCAGTCGCGGTAATCGCGGCGTGATACGTACCCCAGCGTCGGACGGTTCAGCAGTTCGATGAAGCGATCGGAGTACTGCCCCCCTCCGTTGAAACGCTCGTCGATGATCAGCGCGTCTTTGTCCCATTGGGCGTTGAACTGGCGGACCAGTTCGTTTTGGCCGTTTGTGCCGGTATTGGGAACGTAGATGTAACCCACGCGGCCTTGCGTGGCTTCCTCGACCTTTTTTCGATTGCTCTCGACCCAGGCGAGGTTGCGCAGGCTGGACTCACTCGACATCGGCTTGATCAGAATGTCATTGGCGTCATTGACGTCGGGCGTCGAGCCGATCGTGAGCGTCACGACCTGACCGGTCAGGCCCTGGAAAGCCGCCCATGGATCCTGCGCCGTATCGAGCGGCTGGCCGTTCACCGCGAGCAGATAGTCGCCTTCGCTGACGTCCAGACCCGGCGCCCGCAGTGGCGAGCGCGGCGCGGCATTCCACTGGCCTGTGTCGTAGATCTTGCCGATCCGGTAGGTATCGCTGTCCTCATCCAGCTCGAAGTCGCAGCCCAGCAATCCGACACCGAGCCGCTCGGGCCGCTCCATATCACCGCCGCTGACATAAGCGTGCGAAGCGTTCAACTCGGCGATCATCTCCCCGATGATATAGTTGAGATCGGCGCGGTCCACCAGGTAAGGCAACAGAGCGCCGTAACGCTGCTTCATCGCCTCCCAATCAACACGGTGCATGTAAGGATCGTAGAAGAAGTCCCGCTGGATGCGCCACGCCTCGTTAAAAATCTGCTCCCATTCCTGACGCGGGTTGATCCAGGCTTTCAGGTCGCCCGAGGCGACCTTGCCATCTCCAACCTTCTTATTGGCGCCCACGTCGGTAATGCCATAGCTCGAGCGGCTCTTGTAGATGATCTTCTTGCGATTCGCTGAGAGCGCGTAGCTGTCGATTCCGTCGAGAACGGTTTTCTCCTCACGCTCCTTCAGATCGTAGTAGAGCAGTGTCCCTGAAGGGCCACTACCCTGGCGCGCCCCGGCCGGCGCATGACGGAGGAATAGAAACTTTCCTTCCACCGATGCGAGGCGACCGAAGTTGCCGGCCTTGATAGGAAGTTCCACGACCCGCCGCTCCAGATCCTCGAAGTCGATCTCCACCGGTTCGGGGTCGTCCTTCTTTTTGTCCTTCTTCTTCGGAGCCTTTTCTGCGTCGTCTACCTCATCGACATCGTTGGGATCGGCCGGTTCGTTGGGATCGGCAGGCTCATTGGGATCGATTTGCTCCTTGTCTTCCTCCTCGTCCTTTTCGTCTTGGTCATCCTCGAACTCTTCCTCATCGCTACGCGGCGCCAAAGGCGATGGCGCGTCTGCCTTCAAGGTCACGACATAGAGCTTGCTGGAGTTCGAGTAGATCCACGTGTCGTCCAGGTCGCCATAGACGGGGCTGAACGCGCGATTGGAGCGGAAGAACAGGTACTGGCCCTTGGCGTCAAAGACCGGGCCGCTATCGTTATAGAAATCGCTGGTGACCTGTCTGACCGTGGCGTCGTTCACATCATAGATCATGATGTTGCCATGCCGGTTCGCGCCGGCCTTGGCGTAGGTCAGCCACCGGCTGTCGGGCGACCACTCATACGATCCCATCGTGCCCCATTCTTCCTTGTCGACGAACGTCACGTCCCCATTGTTGACATCGGCGATGTAGAGGCTGCCCTTCTTGTCGCTGAAGGCAATCTGTTTGCTGTCGGGCGAAAAAACGGGACGGAAGCGGAAGGTCGCGCCGTTGTCGGTGATCTGTCTGGGCTCGCCCTTGCCATCGCTGGGACGCAGGTACAGTTCGTACTCACCCGTCCCATCGGCGAGGTAGGCGATCTGCTTGCCGTCGGGGGACCAGGCGGGGTCGCGCTCCGCCACGCCGGAGGTGTGGGTCAGATTGCGCACGCTGCCATGCTTGGCCGGGACGGTGAACACCTCACCGCGCGCCTCGAATAAGGCCCGCTTGCCACTGGGAGAGACCGCGTAGTTCTGGATGCGACTGGAGACGCTTTTCAATTCCGTGCGGATCTGGGGCAAGTCGTCGGGCACCTTGATCTCCAGCGCGGTCGATGTCTCGGTCTCCAGGTCCAGCACGTGGAGCCGGCCTGCATTTTCGAATACGATTGCGTCGGGTCCGAGGCTGGGCCACTTGACGTCGTATTCGGTGAAGTGCGTCACTTGCTGGAATCGTTTGGTGCGTAGCTCGTAGCGCCAGATATTGAGCTTGTTGTCCTGGTCACGGTCGGAGAGGAAGTAGATCATGCCCTCGCGCCACATCGGGACCGCGTCGGTGCCCGCGAAGTCGGTGAGTTTCTCCGAGCTGTTGTTGAGGAAGTCGTAGAGCCACAGGTCGCTGGCCATGCCACCCCGGTAGCGTTTCCAGTTGCGCAGCTCGCGCGAGATGAACTGGAACGCGATCCGGCTGCCATCGGGGCTGAACGACGCCAGTTCGCCATAGGGCAGAGGCAGGGTCTTGGGCAGCCCCCCTTCCATAGACTGCTTGAAAAACCGATTGAATCGGCCCGACGAGCTGGCCATCCGCGACCGGTAGAGAACGTGCTGTCCGTCGGGATACCATTCGACCACGAGGTCACTGTCGGGATGGTGCGTCAGGCGTCGGGGCGAACCCCCTTCGGACCCGACGATATAGACGTCGGTGTTGCCATCGTAGTTGCCACTGAAGGCGATTCGTGTTCCGTCGGGAGAGAACTTGGGGAACATCTCGTTGCCCCGGGGAGAGCTAAGCCGCCGGGCGGTTCCGCCTGCTTTCGGGACCGTCCAGAGATCGCCCGCATAGGAGAAGACGATTTTCTCGGCGTTGATATCGGGAAAGCGCAGCATCCTGGCGTCCGGCACATGGCCCAGATCGCCCGATCCGGCGGCGAAAACTGCAATTGAGCACGTCAGAACGCCAGTTATCGCGGCCCAACACCTTGTCGTATTCATCTTATCCCTCGGCATAAGCGATGCGATTTGCGGTTTGGCCGCGATACTACCACCTTCGGACCCCCAAATCAAGACCGCATCGAGCGGTTAAGCCGGTAGGCCGGCGCGCCGGGATCTTGCCCATCTCGCTGTGATTCCACTCTGCCGACGACACCCTTCTTTACCGCTGGCCTTTATCGCTGGAAGCGGGAACCTGGGCGGCGACCAGGTGCTCTCCGATGGCGAGCAGACCTTTGCTGATCTGCAGCGCCGCCGCACTGTCGTTCATCAGGCTGGTGGCCATCTGGGGCGTGACGGCGGCCTCCCGAATCAGGCGGTCGACCGTGTCGTCGATCAGGATGTCCTGCTTGTCCAGGTTCGCCTCCGTTCCGGCCAGCAAGGCCTCAGCCTCGGCTCGGTCACTGATCTCCCTGACGATCAGGAGCTGGCGCTGACACTGCGCGATGTTCCGCCGCATCCGATTGTACTGAGTGCGCATGGTCTCGTTCTCTGACGTCATGTAACGGTTAAGGTTTGGTCGGAAATGGGCCAGGGTCTTGATGATCTCGGCCGCATCCCGACAGGCCAGGCGGATGTTGTGGACGCAGGCGATCTGCGTCTCGTTCATGTCCGCTTTCGCCACGGCCCGCGTCGCGAAGTCAATGATGGCGCTGTAGATCGACTTGACGCTCTCATAGTAGCGCCGTGTCACTTCAATGGCCATGATCTCCGTCGACGCGGCGGCCACTTCATTGAGGTCGCGATCAGAGGCGATATCCTCGCGATGCAGATTCAGGCCGTGCGCGACCACTTCGAAGACATTGTCGAACAAATGGTTGGCCTCCTTCAGGAGAACCTCGATCGCCGTGTCCGGCAAGGCCATCGCAGAATTGTTCAGATATAGGGGATCGACGGCTACGCCCTCGACCGATTCGGAGGATTTCCCCATCACCCGGTCTTCCAGCAGACGGACCAGACGGCCAACGAAAGGCGTGACAGCGGCCACACCGACGACATTGAACAGCGTGTGGAACGTTGCCAGCTTCAGTGTCCAGTTGTCCTCTGCGATTCCCAATGCGCCCGTGATGACATCGACGCACCACATGAAGGGGCTGATGAGAATGATGGCGATGGCGCCCGTAATGAGATTGAACAACACATGGGCGTAGGCCAGTCGCTTCCCGGCGGCGCTGGCGCTGAGTGAGCCGATGACCGCGGTGATGGTGGTGCCGATGTTGGAGCCGATAGCCAAAGCCAGGGCGTTGTCATAGGTCACCTGTCCGGCCGATAGTGACGCGATGGTTAGCAGCAGCGTCGCATGGCTCGACTGCATCACGACGGTCATCGCCACGCCGATCAGGGTGTAGACGGTCAGTCCCAGCCAGCCGGAAAGGGCGTACCGGGACAGATCGAGGGAGGAACTGAACAACTCGAAGCCTTCCTTCATATAGTGGATGCCGAGGAATACGAACCCGATCCCTGCCAGGACATGGCCAAGTCCCTTGATGCCCTTCTCTTTCTGGAACTGCAGGATGAGCCCGATGACGATCATTGGCATCGCATAGGACGAGATGCTGACTTTCATACCGTAGGCCATCAGCCAGGCGCCGGTCGTGGTGCCGATATTGGCGCCGAAGATGATGCCGATCCCCGCCGTTAGGCTGATCAGCGAGGCACTCAGGGTCGAAATGGTGATGACGGTGACGAGCGAACTGGACTGCATCAGCGCCGTCGTCACGAGGCCCAGACCGATGCACTTGTGGAACTTGTCCGTAAAGCGCGCCAGGATCTTTTCGAGCACCCCCCCGGTCAGGGCCTTGAAGCCCCGCTCCATTGAGAGCATGCCGAACAGGAAGATGGCGACGCCCGCGCCGAGCATCTGAGGGCCGGCGTGAGTGATCAGGACGTAGCCGATCGCAATGCAAAACAGTAGTAACAGTACCTTCTTGGTCATGGGCCTCTCCTGGCCTTATCGAGCCGGGCTTGTGAGCAAATCGCCGATAGCATAAGCGGACCGGCGCCGAATCACAACCTTCTCTCAGTGTGTCCCGCAGTTCTGAACCCCGCGTGCCGATTTCTTCTTTGCCGCAGAGGCGTTCGAACGGTACCATAGCGGCCGAATTCAAGATAACCGGTGATTGATCTTCTATAATCCAGGGACGATTATGGCCAAACGCGAGTATCTGACTGCCCCCTTGCCCTCGACGAAGATGCCGGGGGGCATCCCATTCATTCTGACCAACGAAGCGGCCGAACGGTTCGCCTTCTACGGCATGGGGTCCATCCTGGTCGTCTTCATGACCAAGTACTTGATGGGAGCCGGCGGGGCGCTGGCCGTCATGACCGATGAGAAGGCAAAGGAGTGGTTCCATCTTTTCACCGCAGCGGTCTACTTCACCCCCCTGATCGGGGCGCTGCTCTCGGACATGTGGCTGGGCAAGTACCGAACCATCATCGCCCTCTCCGTCGTGTACTGCCTGGGCCTGGGCCTACTGGCGTTAGACCAGACGCGTCTCGGACTGGTCGGTGGCCTGATTCTGATTGCCCTGGGTTCGGGCATCATCAAGCCCTGTGTCTCGGCCAATGTGGGTGACCAATTCGGCAAGCAGAACAAACATCTGCTCTCGAAGATGTACAGTTGGTTCTACTTCTCGATCAACGTCGGCGCTTGCATCTCCATGCTCGCCTGTCCCTGGCTGTTGGATAAGTACGGCCCTCGGGTTGGGTTCGGTGTGCCCGCCGTGCTGATGGTCTTTGCCACACTCGTTTTCGTCCTGGGAAGGCGGAAGTACGTCCACATTCCCCCAACTGGCAGGAGAATGCTCAAGGAAGTTCTGGATAAGGATGTGCTGAAGATTCTGGCCCGCCTGTGCGTGATCTACGTCTTCGTCGCGATGTTCTTCGCCCTGTATTACCAGTCGCAGTCGGCCTGGGTGTTGCAGGCCGAGAACATGAATCTCACCTGGTTAGGCATTACGTGGCTGCCTGCCCAGGTTCAGTTCGTTAATTCTCTGTTCCTGCTGCCCATGATCCCCTTCTTCACCTACGTACTCTACCCGCTTATCAGCAAGGTCTTTCCGCTGACGCCTCTGCGCAAGATCGGGCTCGGGATGTTCGTGACCGCCGCTTGCTTCATCGTGCCGGCCTGGGTGGAGACCCAGATCAGCGCTGGGGCCAAACCGAGCATTGGCTGGCAGTTCTTTGCCTATGTCATTCTGACGGCCGGCGAGATTCTTGCCTCTATCGCGGTGCTGGAGTTTTCGTATACGCAGGCGCCGAAGAAAGTTAAGACCCTTGTGATGAGCCTCTATCTGCTGTCGATATCGCTGGGCAATATCTTCTCGGCAGCGGTGAACCACTTCATTCAGAACGAAGACGGCACGAGCAAACTGCCCGGCGCGAGCTACTACTGGTTCTTCGCCATTGCCATGCTGGTTACGCTGGTCTTTTACATCCCGGTCGCCAGGTTCTTCCCGGTCAAGGAGTACATCCAGGACGAGGCCCAGGGTGGCGCCGAGTCCTAGCCGGTCCGTTGGCACGCCCATTGGCGGCGAGATTCCGTAGGGGCAGGCCCCTGTGCCTGCCCTCCGCCATTTCGCACAAACGACCATTGGATATCGCAGACACCGCTCTGCCGGCGGACGGTTTTTCCAGGATTTTTGGCCGGGGCGCCTGTAACATAGGCTCCGATCGCGCAATTGAACGTGTGTCGATGGTCGGTGCTATGGCAAAACCCGTTGAGCAAACACCTTACGACGATCTGGTGGTTCAGGCCAAGACAGAGGCCGGCGCCCTGGCGAGGCTGTACGACCTGTATTACGACCGGATCTTCAAGTTTTGCGTTCACCGACTGTACAACAGAGCAACGGCTGAGGATATTACCTCGGGGGTGTTTCTGACCGTGGCCGGGTCGATGCGCGATTTTAAGGGCCGAACGGAACAGGATTTCCGGGCCTGGATCTATACCATCGCAGCCAACCAGGCCAACGCCTACATACGCAAAACCTCGCGGCGCAAAAGACTTATGGAAAATGTCGTGGCCACGAGACGAGCGGCCGAGCCCGGCGTCTCGCCCTGGTCGCAACTGGACTGGCCCACGCTGTACAACGCGATTGGGGAGCTGAAGCCAGAGCATCAGACGGTTCTGACGCTGCGCTTCTTCGAAGATATGGATTACGACGAGATAGGCCGAATCATGGATATCAAGCCGGGGACAATCAGGGTTACGCTACACAGACTCCTCCGCAAGCTCAAAGAGGGCCTGCGTGACGATCTTGGTGGAGAGGCGTAAATGTTCCAAGATGAGCACAATCTAAGGAAAGCCATCGGCGGCATGGGGATCGACACCGAGCCTAATCCCGCCCATCGCCAGCGACTGCGCCGGCAAATGCTGGCGACGTTCGAAGCGGCCGGGACATCTCCAACCGTTGCCGCGCCGAAGCGGGTGCGTCTGGTTTCGATCATGCTGGCAAAACTGGCCGTTGCGGCGGTGATCGTGATGGCCGCCGTTTTGGGTATTCAGCAGATCCTGCGTCTCTCGGCCGGGCCCCTGACGTTCAATCAGGTCAGGCAGGCAACGGAGAAGATGACCTGGCTGCACGCCGTGGTGACCGAATATCGCAATGGGGCGGTTCGGACCGACGAGCAATGGGATAATCTTGAAGCCAGGAAGACCTACACCCTGACCGCCGACGGTTCCGTACTGCACGCCAATTACGGCGCCGCCCAGCAGAAATTCTTCTACAGCCCCCAGGTCAAGGCGATGGTCATCACCGAGCTGCCGAGCAAGGGTATCTGGGGCGCCGAATCGGCCCATACGCTCGTTGGCACCTTCGCTGTCTTTGCGGCCCAGGATGACGTGACTGTCAGTGAGTGGTCCGATCAGTATGAAGGCGAGACGGTCCGCACCTTCGAACTGGACCGATCCAATCCCGGGATCAAGGTCGACGGGAAGGCCGTGGCCCGCCTGCGCGTCAGGCTCATGGCCGATCTGGAAACGAGGCGTCTGGTGGCCGCCCATATCGAGAAGCAAGGCGCTCGCGGCATGATGCTGGCCCGGGAAGAGTGGGTGGTGAGCTATCCCCAATCCGGCCCGGACAGTCTCTATGCCCTGGGCGTGCCGCGATCCGTTCGGGTCATCGACCGCACGGCGCAGGTCATCGGCACGCCGCCCGCAGAGCCCCGACCGATTTCGACGCCGGGAGACACGGGTCGCTCGAAGCTGGTTCCGTTGAAGATCGAGCTGCCCAAGCCTCTGTTCGTCGGTACTCCCCAGGACAACCGCGTGCCCAATCTGGCCCGACCCCGCCGGGGAGCGCGGCCGCCCTTCCCGGCACCGCCCGGGACCACGAACGTCGCCGCCGGCAAACCGGTGGCATCCAGCGACGCTGAGCCATTGATTGGAACGCTGGACATGGTCACCGATGGCGACAAGGAGGCGGCCGATGGCAGCTTCCTCGAACTGGGACCGGGCCTGCAGCACGTCACACTGGACTTGCAGGGGCGTTACGAAATCTACGCCGTCGTCGTCTGGCACTACCATCAGCAGCCACGCGTCTACTTCGACGTCGTCGTGCAGGTCTCCGACCGTCCGAAGTTCGGGCGCGGGGTCACGACGGTTTTCAACAGCGACATCGACGATTCGGCCGGTTTGGAGAAAGGCCGGGACCTGCACTACACCGAGACGAACGAGGGCAAGCTCATCAATACCAAGGGTGTCGTGGCGCGCTACGTGCGTCTCTACAGTCAGGGCAACACCAGCGACGAGCTGAACCACTACATCGAGGTGGAAGTCTACGGCCGACCCGTGCGGTAGATCGCCAGCAGAGACATCGGAAAACGCGGAGGATCAGATCATGAACCAGGATCAGTGTGCGCCCCGAGTAAGTCGGTGCATGATTGCCATAGCAGCAATCGTTGCGCGTCTGACGGGTCAGGTTGCCGGAAAGGCAACACGGGCAACGATCAGAACCACGCTATCGAGGTGGAAGCCTACGGCAAACCGGTGAAGTAGATAGCTTTCCAGGGAAAACTGGTCCGAAAGACTGGAATGAGAAGAGAAGACCTGATTGTTGAATCCGACCGGCTCCGTGCTGCATGGATGAGGCACGATTCCGAACGGCTAGACTGCTACCTTGTAAGAGATGTCGAAGACCCCCGAATCAACCTGCAGAGCATTCTGAGTAGGTCGTTTCTTATTGATGCGATCTGGCCCGACGAATTCGCGACACTCATCCGTGAAGAATTTCGCTTCAGTATCTGCCTCAACTTCATCTCGAGAGTACTTGAGACCAAGCGTTCGCAGGTGAGTCGGCAGCTCATTCTGGATGCGCTAAGTGACGGTCGAGAGACGTGTGGTGATGTCAGGATCCCATCATACCTCAGATATGCTTTCGAGTTGACATTCTGCAAGGAACAAGAACTCCCAGACTATGTGAGTCAGGCTCTCGTATGTCCCGTGTCGGATGAGAACGTGTGGCTACCAGACCATGCTCTGTCCACCTTCGAGCAGATCTGGTACAATGTGCTTCAGCATAGAGAGGCAAGCAAGATATCAGTGCTGGAGCCGGCTTGTGGGTCGGCAAACGACTACCGTTATCTAGATTCTTTTGGGGTATCAAGATTTCTGGAATACACAGGGCTTGATATCTGTGACAAGAACATTGCCAATGCGCGTCGCCGGTTTCCGTCTGTGGACTTTGAGATTGGAGATTTCCTGACTATTTGCGCCGAGGGCAAGTCCTATGATTTCCTCTTTGTCCATGATCTGTTTGAGCATCTCTCTCTCACCGCGATTGAGCTTGCACTGACCGAGGTCTCTAGAGTCACTCGCAAGCAAGCATGTCTCTCCTTCTTCAACATGGCCGACATCCCTGAGCACGTCATCAAACCGAAAGGGCTTTACTACTGGAATTCGCTGAGCATGACCAAGATTCGAGAATCTCTGATGAAATCAGCGCAGGACGTTGATGTGGTACACATTGGCACCTTTTTGAAGGATAACTACGATTGTATGGATTGCCACAATGACGGGGCATATACATTCATCGTTTCGTTTGACACCGAGTGAACTTCCGAACTTCTCATGAGGGCCTCAAGCAAGAAGACGTTCGGCTGTGCATATCCTATCCATGCCTCACAACCGGGGTAGCGCTGCGCCAAGTGTTCCATGTCTCATGGGCCGGGTTTGGCTACCCGGCCCCTTTTCTTTTCATCGCGGCCATGACTGACGATAGAATCAACTCTGCGGTTTTCCTGTAAACGATCGGGCGTCCTGCTGCTCTATAAGGGCAGAGATCTCGGCGGCTGTAGCCGGACCATGGTTTGACGCGTTTATTCTGTAGGACAGCGGAATTTTGTCCGACAAGCGATTTGAGAATTTGGTGAATGAGCATGGCCGACAGGTCCTCAACACCGCTCTGCGCGTCTTGGGCGATGCGAACCTGGCCCACGATGTACACCAGGAGGTGTTCCTGGCCATCTGGCGGCGCTGGCCCAGCTACAACGGACAGATCAACTGGCCCGCCTATCTCTATCGCACGACGGTGCGAAAGGCCCTTGACGTGGCGCGTCGCCACAAAGGGTCTGGTCGTGCAGGAATGTCCGAGCAGGCCGAGGCACTGGGCCGGCCCGACGACGAGATGCGGGAAGCCGAACTCCAGGAAGAACTCGTCACGGCACTCGCCAAGCTGCCCCGGCGCCAAGCCGATGTCTTTGTCCTGCGCCGCCTCGAGGGGCTCGGGACCGACGAGGTGGCCCAACTGCTGGCCTGCTCACGACAGACGGTTCGTGTGCATCTGCACCGAGCCTTACGAAAGCTCAGCCGGGAGATGAGAGCCTATCTTGGCTGAATGGGAAGGTAAATGATGGTTCGTCACGGACAACACAACAAACAATTGGCGGCCTTTGTACTCGCTGAACTCAACGACGAGCAGATCGCGCTGATCGAAGCTCACCTGGCCGCGTGCGATGAGTGCGCCAGGGAAGCCGAGCGGCTCAAGCTGATTCTGGTGTGTTCCGAGAATCTGAGCGGCCTGTCCGTGGACGAACAAGCGTGCCGGTCGGCAGGCCAGAACGTCCTGCGGGCGGTCAAGAATGAAGAAACGACACTACCGCGTCCGGCTCGGAGAATCGACGGGGCGCTGATATGGAGAACGATCATGAGAAGTCCGACAACCAAACTGGCCCTGGCGACGGCAGCGGTCATCGCCATCGCGCTGGTGCTCATCAGCCCCTTCGGGGGCGGTGCGGTGACCTTTGCCGAGGTCATCCAACCGATCCTCAACGCTCAAACGGTCGTCTATGATATGATGGTCGGCGAAGATGAAACCGGGCCGATCATTCATGATGTCGTCAAGGGTTCGCACATTCGCCGAACGACCGTCGGTCAGAGCCAAGTCATGGTGATCGATCTGGACAATGGCCGAATGCTCACCTTCGACCCCGAGAGTAAGGGCGCTGCCTACATCGATATCAAGGGGCCCTTGCAGGAAGGAACCAGGAGCTATCTGGGCTTGGTGCGCGACATCGCCGTCCGACTGGCTGAGCAACCCGATCTAGTGGTAGAAGAGTTTGGGCGGAAGGCAATCAACGGTCGCCAGGCGGTGGGGTTCCAGGTCAGTGAAGCGAGTATGACGCTGACGATCTGGGCGGATGCAGAGACCCGGCTGCCGGTGCGGATCGAGCTATTGCAGGGCCAGTCGCTCATTATCCTGAAGAACATCGAGTTCGATGTGCCCGTCGAAGATGCCCTGGTCAGCATGGACGTTCCGGCCGGATACGCGGTCGCCGATATGGAGTTGGACATGACCAAGTTCAGCGAAGAGGATTTTGTCGCAACGCTCCGCCTCTGGGCTGAACTCCTTCTCGATGGCAAATTCCCCGAGCGTCTGAAACCCGAGGACCTCATGGCAGCACCGATCGACATCGAGCAACTGAATCTGCCACCCGAGGAGCACATGCAACTCGGCACGAAAATCGCCCGCGGCTACATGTTCCTGCACGTCCTCGCCCACGGGGTGGGGTATGAATATGCCGGCAAGGGAGTCGAGCTTGGCGACGCCGAGAAGGCCGTCTTCTGGTACCGCCCCGAGGGCTCGGAGACCCACCGCGTCATCTACGGCGATTTGTCCGTGCGGGATGTGATGCCGGAGAACTTGCCAAAGTAACTGGCTGGCGAGTGTTTGCGAAACAGGTGGAAGGTCGGGTTGCGACGCCCGACCTTCTTTCATCTGCAAATCCTCAATGCGAACGCACCATGTGAGGCGGTCCAGTGTGCCAACCGTGGCATGGGCGTTCACGGCTCGAAAACGAGAACGAGGCCCTTCAAAAATACGTAGTCACCACAATTGACACGACGCGTGAATGCGATATGGATATAGGTATCGAATCTCCGGTGTGCAAGAGTAGAGACCGAAACGAACCGCAAGGCACACCGGAAGACACGGATGGGGTGAGACGTTGCCTGGCACCATGAAGTGAGCACCTGCAACTGCGAGTCGCCCTAGCAAGGACGAGACAGCGAGATCAAACCCGAGGGCGGTGAGTGTTTACGAGCGCATTGTCTCTCATTCGCGAGGTGAGGCAGGACGTGCGGGCAGCCAAGAACGTCCTCGTGACGCTGGGAGGCGCGCCAGAGGTGCGTCCGCGCGAGCAAGCCCCGAAGGCCTTGCGGCTCGCCGGCGACGGCTCTGGTATGCATCGGTCGCCAGAGAGACGCAGACTCGACGACAAGAGAGATGAGCGGCTGAAGTCATAGCCTCAGATCGAAGCGACGGCGAAGGATTAATCCGACGCCCGAGACACGGTCGCATGCAATGTATGCAGGTTCGGCGAGAGGGCTTGCCGGGCCCGCGTGAAATGATGGAACGCACAGAGACTACAGGAGGTGATTATGGCAAAGGAAAAAACACCGTTGCAAGCCCTTCAGGAGACCATCAAGAAGAAGGGCTACGAGTGGGATCCGGCGGATACGCCTCAGAGCGCCATGTCTGTGGAGGACCAGAAGAGCCTGCTGGGGTTGGTCGTGTCGGATGAGGAGTTGGACGCAACCGCTGCTGCAATCGAGAGTGCGGACGGGCTGGCCGAGATTCTCATGGCGGAGCGGCCGATGGAACTGCGCGCTCCGGCCGCTGTGGATTGGCGCAACAACGGCGGCAACTGGGTCACCCCGGTCAAGGACCAGAAGAATTGCGGTTCCTGCATCGCGTTCGGCACCCTCGCTGCGCTGGAATCGCGCATCCGCCGGGCCTGCAAGAACGCGAATCTGGCCCTCGACTTGTCCGAGGCGCATTTGTTCTATTGCGGTTGCGGCAAATGCTGCAATCGGGGCTGGACGTTTGCGCCGGCCCTGGATTTCTGCAGGAACACGGGAGTCGGTCTGGAGGCAAGCTTCCCGTACACGCCCGGGAACCAACCCTGTAAGACTGGTGTGAAGCCCTATGCCAGGATCACGGGCTGGGCACGCGTACTGTCGGTGGCGGATCGCAAGAACATCATCGCCACCAAAGGCCCCATGGTGGCCGGCATGGCGGTATACGCCGACTTCTTCCGATATCGCTCCGGCGTGTACAAGGTCGCCAGCGCCGATTTGCGCGGCTACCATTGTATCTGCGTGGTGGGCTACGATGATAGGCAAGGCTGCTGGATCTGCAAGAATAGCTGGGGCAAGACTTGGGGTGACAGCGGTTTCTTCAAGATCGGGTACGGCCAGGCGATGATCGACACGAAGTTCGCCTTCTACGACATGGACACTCGGTGTCCTGTGCCCCCGACGAGCCTGTGTCAGCGGTATGTGCCATACCTTCGTGCGGTGCTGCTGCTGGCCCGAAGGAACGCCATGCTACGCGCCTGCCTGCGGTATTACATCTGCGGCCGTGGACGCCGCCCACGGTGCTCGCGGCGCGTGATCGCGGTGGTGCGCACGGTCTGGCTGATTCTGCGAAGGTGTCCACAATATCGTAGGCCGTTTTGCGCCTTGCTGTAAGACCCTATCCGAAAACGTTGCCAAGAAATGGAGGACATCTATGAATGCAGAGGAAACACTTGCCCAATACCTGCCCGATCCCTTTGCCCTTGAGGAGCCCTGCTGCGGAGAGGAATTGGATCTCGGCGATACGGAGGAACCGTTGCCCGAGCCTGAGGTGCTTCAGGAGGAACTCGATCTGCTGGCGGCGGAAACGCCGACGGCCGAGGACGACCTTCTCTTCGCTGACCTTGGAGCCGATGAGGTGACGTTCCAGGAGGAACTGGAGTTGGCGGGACTGGAGAGTGAGCCGTTGCCGCCGCTCGAGGATATTCTGGAGATCGCCGAGCGCTATCCCGGGCTGAAGATTTCGTTCTCCTTCTAGTCGTTGACTGGACCGGACCGGTGAAGAACGTCCATGCTTCGCCGGTCCCTTTCCAGGTCGGCTGTTTCCCTTTGGGCCAACAAGGGGGTATACTCGACGCACAACGATGAAGACTTTCACACAAGACGAACCGATCATAGTGCGAGCGGCCGAAGAGTTTGAGTTGTCGCTCCCGGGCAAAGGCGCCCAAGGCTACGAATGGGACGTGGCCGACGTGACGCCAGGCCTGACTTTCCTGGGGCACGCGCCCCCTGAAGATCGAGCCGAAGACACGGGAATCGACGACCAAATGGGCGCAGATTTCCCAGAGAGACTCCGCTTCCGAGCCGATCGACCAGGTACGTTCACCGTGTGTCTGGTTTGCCGGCGCGCCTTCGGGGATACGACCGCCATAAGCACACTGACCCTTCCGGTCTCGGTCCATCGCGGCACGTGAGGTCATCGGCGGTCTCGGCCGTCTGATCCGGCGTTCGTTGCTGTCGGCGCGGAGGCCAGCACGGTAAGAGGGAGCGTGTTCGGCTTGCGCCTCCTGTGCGCCGTCTTACCATTTGCCCGTCGGGCACCGCTCGGCAACCAACCACACCTTGATCCGCAGATAGCAACCGCATGATTGATGGGCGCAACGAACGTCAACCGTGCGGAAGTAAGGGCAATCCCGGCATAGGGCCGCGCGCTGTCTTGCCTCCGCAAGGTCCACCCTCAATCGGCCCTGAACAGCGGCCGCCGTGTTGCGGACCACCGCACCGGCGAAATTGGCTGCCATCCGCCGCAACGGAGGCAACTCAGGAGGCTGTCTCTCTCGAAGTGGCATAGTACCGGTCGGATGATATCTTCACTGTCTCGTGAACGAGCCGACCGCAACGTGCCGTCGGCCGTATGCTACCATGGTATGCCATTGCTCCGGTGATGCAAGCGTTTTTTGAGAACGCCGAACGTTGTACCTATCGCATGCACTCTTCTGGAGAGATGATGCTGAAGTTGGTTTTCAGGGTGTGCCGTGACCTGTCATTCTCATCGCCGGATCAAGCCGGCGCTTGCACCTCTATCTCGCTTGTTTTCGAGTCTCCTGACGGCGGGAAGTCTGAGGTGACTCTTTCACCACGACGGTCTATGTCCATCGTATTTTACGGAAATCGTATCCTTCTCCTGCCCATTTGTTTACATCTGTTTGGTCCCGACAGGGTCTGACTTGTTACACCGTAAGTTTGAGAAAAGTAGACGCTCGTGACGGTGGCTCCACCCCTGGAGCACCGGCCAGATCGCTTCGTTTCAGAGAATTCGCGGAATCTTCACCGGATGGACCTAACTTTTGATTTTTTGTCGCAAGAGAACGGCGGACGACACTATAAAGTGAAACCACTAATGTGCGGAATTTACTGAGGTGCTGAACGATGGAAAAGGACGGGTATTATGTGGAGCGTTGTCTGGATGGCCATCCGGACGACTTTCGCCATCTGGTGCGGCGGTATCAGCCGGTCCTGTTGGCCCATCTTGCCGGCAAGTTGGGCAGTGCGGATCGAGCCGAGGAAGCCGCCCAGGAGGCCCTCGTGCGAGCTTACTTCAATATGAGCAAGCTCAAGGAACCCGGTAAGTTTTTCGCCTGGCTGCTGGGCATCGCCGGACGTGTGGCGAAGGAACAGCGGAGAAAGGAGAAAGTGCGACGCCAGCGCGAATTGATCCGTGCCTCGGCCGAGGAGGCGTCGCCACCTGAGTTGTCGCAGGATTACGGTCTCGAAGCTACCGTCGCGGGCCTGCCTGACCCCTATCGGCAGGTGATCCTGCTGCGGTACTACGGGTCGCTATCCTGTACTCAGATCGCTGATCAGCTTGACATGCCCTTGGGCACGGTCACCAAAACCCTATCCCGGGCCTATGCCCTGCTGCGCGAGGCCATGCAGCAGAAGCAGGAAGTTAACGAGGTGTAACGATGAATTGTGCAACGTGCAAAGAGCTTCTGGTTCCTTACATGGAAGAACTGTTGGATGCCTCGCAGGCCGAGCAGGTCGGCGCGCATCTGGAAGACTGCCCGTCCTGCCGGACGGAACTGGAAGGGCTGCAGACCCTCCAGGACCGTCTGGTTACCAATGGCAAGGCCGTCGCGCAAGGCGACCTTGAAGAAGACGTCATGAACCGAATCATTCGCGAACAGAAGATCAGGCTCCAAGCGGCCACCCAAGCCACAGCGGGCCTGCGCCTAAGGAGAATCATCATGAAAAGTCCAATCACCAGAGTAGCGGTCGCGGCGCTCGTTATCGTCGCAGTCGGAATCGGTATCAGCGGAATCACAGGCGGGACGCCCGCCTTCGCCCAGGTCGTCAAGTCCATTCTCGAAGCGCGAACCGCTACCTTCAGGGTGGTGACGAACTCGCCGGACCAACCGGCGATGACCATGGAGGGCAAGTTCATGGACCCGGGTCTGGGGCGCCACGTCATGAGAATGGGTGACATGGAGACCATCATGATCATGGACTATGTCCAGGGCAAAGGGCTCGTGCTGGTCCCGTCCCAGAACGTCGCCATGGCCATTGAACTCGAGGACAGGCCCAATGAACTGGAGCCGGGCAAGATCAACGTCTTCAAGGTGCTGCGCGATCGTATCATCGCGGCCCAGGAGAATGAGGACGAATCGGTCGAGTATCTGGGTGAATCCCAGATCGACGGTCGGCAGGTGATCGGCTATCGCATGACCGAAGACGGCACCGACACGACGATCTGGGCCGATGTGGACAGCCTGCTGCCTTTGCAGATCGAGTACTCGATGGGCGAGACGCTGGGCCAACCGGTCACGGTGACGATGATGGACATCAAGTTCAATGTGCCGCTGGACCTGGCGGAGTTCAAAACGACCGTGCCCCAAGGGTATCAGGAGATGTCGATGCAGGTCGACGCCTCCAAGCCGACCGAGACCGACCTTGTCGAGATGCTCGGGCTCTGGGTCGAGATCACCGATGGCCAGTTCCCCTCCGATCTGACCCTGGAGGCGGTGAAGGAACTCGGTCAGGCCATCGAAGTCAAGCTGAACCTGCCGGCCGGCCAGAAGCCTGACCTGAACGATCCGGCTTTCAAGGAATTCATGCAGACCTTCCAGAAGATCAACCGCAGCCTGATGTTCGTCCGAAACCTGCCCGCCGAAACCGACTGGCACTACGCCGGCGCCGGCGCCACCTCGGGCGACAAGACGACACCCATCTGCTGGTATCGCCCGACGGGCTCTGAGACCTACCGCGTGATCTATGCGGACCTCTCGGTACTCGACGTCGCTCCGGAGGATCTGCCCAAGTAGAAGAGACGACAATCGAACGGTGCAGCCAACCAGGCCGGGCTCTCATGCCCGGCCTTTTTTTGTGGATGGCACATGAAAACATGCGAACAAGGCTATACGGAAGGTTCGTCTTGTGGTGTGTTAGGAGTGACGAGAGGCCTCTCGAATATGAATGGGTGACATGCTGGAAGAGAAGTTACTGATCTGGCGGTTCAAGCACGGCAGCGCCGAGGCGTTCGAGCAGATCTATGCCAGTCACAAGAACGACCTGCTCAAACTGGCCGTGGTGCTTCTGACGGATGTCAACGTCGCCGAGGACATTGTGCACGATGTCTTCGTTCACCTGGCCCGGAGCCGGGCTGGCTTGCGGGTGACGGGGAACCTGAAGAGTCTGCTGGCGACCGCCGTGGTCAACCGGGTCCGCAACGCTCGCCGCGATGGGCAACGCCGGCGCGATCGCGCCGAAGCCAAAGCGGACGGCGCCCATGCGAAATGTCTCGGGCCTGAACAGTGGGCCATTCTGAGCGAGCGGTTACAGCAACTTAGCGCCGTGATGGCGCAGTTGCCCTGTGAGCAACGCGAGGCCGTCGCGCTGCACGAAGGAGCCGATATGACTTTCCCTCAGATCGCTTGCCTCCAGCAAGTCTCGGTCAACACCGTACAAGGCCGATGTCGGTACGGCATGCAGAAACTGCGGTCCCTTCTTAACTCGGAGGACACGCTATGAAATCGTTGGATGAGATCAAAGCGTTTTACCAGAGCGCAACAGTCGATACCAACCCGGCCCAAGACCGCGCCATCCTCACCGACGCCCTCCAGGCCGGCCAACTTCAAACCCAAAAGCGAACGGCTCACGCCAAGCGGAGCCTATGGAGAGCGATCACTACGAGCCGAATGGCAAAACTGACGGCGGCCGGCATTCTCGTCGCTGCGGCCATTTTGGGAGTACGTAATTTCAATGGAACGGTCGTAAGAGCCGTCGAGTTCGCGGAGATCACCAAAGCCATGGAACAAGTCCCATGGATGCGCGTGACTCCATCCGAATCCAGCGTTGCAGACGAGAGTGTTGAGGTCGAACAATGGTTCGGTTTCGAGTCCAAAGTCCAGGCGTGTAAATGGGCTACCGGCGATGCAGTCTTTGAGAGTGTCAAAGAACAAAGACGCTTTGCGTACAACCTCGAGCGCAACACCATCATAGTGACATACCTGGAAGACACCTCTTTGGACTTGGACTCTCCCATGCTGTGGCTCGATAGTTGGCACAAGATACTCGAGAAACAAGGGGCCAAGGTAACGGCTCGAATGGGTAACTATCAGGGATATAGGGTCCAGATTCAGGAAATATCGCAATCCACTCGCGGCGAACAGGATAATGTGACCCTGTACATTGATCCGGACACCAAGCGATTGTATGGGGGCAGGGTGGTGCGCGTCGATACAGCCGGCAAGGTCACGGTGGACGCACATCTTGATTTCGACTACCCCCTGGCCGGTCCCGGGAGTATCTACGATTTAGGCGTGCCACGGGACGCAAAGATCGTGAGCAACATGCCGGGACGTAATGTGCGCAGCATGCGAGAGCGGTGCCGCCAAACTTGGGGTGAGACGTCGAGGGAATGCGGCGTAATGGAGCGATACTGGCAAACCCGGGACGCAGCGACGAGGGAGTATATCGCCGTGATTACGCACAATACGGCCGTGAACATCACCGACGCCGTCAATATGATTGATGTGGACTACAAATCCGGCCGCAAGCATCGCCAGGAACGCCACTCCGTCTTTGATGCCGGGCAGACGTTCACGGGGGCCAACGACGAATCCTGGAAGATATCTGAGCAGCGGCTTGGAACCACCTTTGAGTCTATGCTGGCCTGGAGTCAGGGTCGCCGTGCCGAAAGCGGCAAGTTCTGGATGACGATACACCTTTACGACGGCCAGTACGATGGCTCGATACGCAGAGATCGTGAAACCGGCTGGGGCCGGCGAACGAAGCACTATCGTCCTGAAGGCAGTCTCGGCCCGGAAATCGCTCTCGGCGACCTGGCCTGGCCGCAGATTCATGGCGGTGCTCAGATTATCCAGGACGAATATGCGACCCAACACAAGCTGATTTGTTTTGAGCGTCTGCAGCAGGGACTTGTACACCGTGGAACGGTCAACCACCCAGGCCGATTCCTCTATTATCTCGATCCAGCCTGGGGCTACCTGTGTCGCCGCAAGGTGACCGAATGGCGTCCCAACGCTCAATGGCAGAAGGACAAAGACTGGCTGGTCGGTGTCGATCCGGAAAAGATCCGAGATGGCTCGATCACGGTGACCGATATCACCGAGGCTTCCCAGGCCCCGAACGGCCATTGGTATCCCAAGGTCATCGTCGAGCAGCAGAGCGGGATTCGGCCGGACTACAAAGACGTACCTCTGATGATAGACAGGGTCAAGCGGATCTACTTGGATCTCTCCCCCGAGTTTTCCGACGGCATCTTCGATATCGACAGACTGCCGAAGCCATAGCCACGAGCGAGCCGATCGTCTCCGGGCCGGGAGGCGGAGCCCGGCCCTTTCTTTGTATGGGCAACGTGTGGTGAGGGGATAAGAACAGGACCGTGACTTTTGTCACGGCCCTGCTTGTCTCACATCTGAATGTCCCGTCAGTTTCTACACTATTCGACGGGCGTCGATCGGGTGATATTGATGTCATCGACATACAATATACCATTGCCGCCTTCTGTTGAGTTATCTCGATCGCCGATACCAATCCCCATTTGCTTGACTGCAGCGAGATTGACGCCTGCATCACTAAAATCACTCAAGGGAATGGACCAGCCTATCCACAGCGGATTGCGGATGGCGTCGGGATTCGGATTCACAATCACCGCCGACCCGCCGGCACTGTCTTCAATCACGACGTACAGAGGCTCCTGGCCATGGGCGGAACTGCCGCGCACATGAACGGTCAGCGTATCAATGCCATTGACCGTCCAATCCTGGGGCGTGTCCCAAGTCCGCGTTGCTTCAGAGTAATACGGGGGCTCCGCATTGATGTACTCCAAGGGCATGGACTGATAGCCGGAATTGATGATCGTGCGCTCGGTGAACGGAGGCTTAATATAGCCCACGGTCGAACCGGTGCCGTTGCCGGGATTGCCGGGCTCAGGCAGGAGATAGCCCCAGCCATCGACCCAGGTCTCGAAGATCCTGTCGGTCTCGTCATCCGTATACAATTCGAAGTCGTCGACGACCAGGAAATCCGCGATCGTGAAACTCCAGACCGAACCGGGCCAGGGACCATCGGGATTCAGGTCGTTCACTTCATCCACGCGCCAGTAGTAGGTCGTGTTCCATTCCAGAGGGCCGGGATGATAGACGCGCTCATTCTCTTCCTGGCGTCCCTGATAGATCCCGGCGGTGGAGGTGTCGGCCTGGGCCACGGCGTCGGCGTCGTCACCGAAGTAAACATCGTGTTGAGCGGCGTGCTCGCCACCGGTCCAACTGAGGATCGGTGTCTGCATCACGTTTTCCGCCTTGTTATTCGGCAAAGGCCTGCGGGCCCGCAGGGGCAGAGACAAAGCGCCCGGGGGAATGAGCTGTCGCGGTGTGGAAGGACTCTCCCAATACAGCTCCGCCACGGCGCCGCCGTTGTTCTCGAAATACCACATCTCAATGGTATAGCGTTGGCCGGCCACCAGGTCGATCGGCTTGCTGGAGTCAAACGTAGTCCCGTGGTTGGTCCAGTTAGTGACCACCAACTGACCGTCCACCCACAGCTTCAGACCATCGTCGGTCCGGGTCACAAAGGTGTAGGGCTCGGAGAACGCCACGTCCAGTTCGCCCTTCCATTTGATCGCAAAGCGATCGGAACCCAAACCATCGATCGGATCGGACTCAAAGTTGGTGTTGATCTGAGGATCGATACGAGTGGCAATCAGCTCCGATTCGTCAAACGCCTTCTCGGCCGGTGTGGGCGGGGCATTGACGGAATACTGATAGTACTCCGCCCTGAGACCGCCACCTTGACCAGCGGTGGTGAACCGCCAGGCCGGGCCGGCATGCTGGGTAATTCCGTCGGCTTCATAACCATCGAGCCGCCAATAATAGGTCGTATCCTCAGCCAGGGGACCCGGGTCGAACGTGGTGGTAAACAGTTGTCCCTTGAAGGTGTCACCGGTGCCATTGGCCACGGCGTCGGCATCCGTCCCAAAATAGAGATCATAGAGCAGGGTGTCACGACCTGCTTCCCAGTTGAGATCGACGTCGGCGTCGATCCACCGGGCGCCGTCGGCCGGGATCGGCGAGTGAGGCGCCAGGGCGATGGTCGTGAAACTCCAGACCGCGCCGGTGTGGATCGTCGTATCGTCGGCCTCGACCTCATCGATGCGCCAGTAGTACGTTGTCCCGGGAGCCAGTTCACCCAAAGCGAACTCCGAATCGGATTGACGGCCCTGGTATTCATCGGGGCCCGGCGCAGGATTGGTGCCGAAGTAGACGTCATGCGATGCCGCCGTGTCACCAAGAGACCAGACCAGTATGTCCGGCGTGACATTCTCAGTCCCGTCGGCCGGGATCGGGTCCGTGGCGGTCTCGCCGAAGATTCGGATATGCAGCATCGGTGCGCCGGAAGGCAACGAGTAGGAGGCTGTAGTTCGAATGCCCTGGGAGGGATTCTCGGGATCGTCACTGATGATAAACACCATGGCGTTGCCCGCCTCCCAGCCATCCTGCGCGATCAACTCTTCGATCAGAGAACTGATGTCCGTACTCGCCTGATCCGGTCCTTGCGCGCCGACTTCCGGCCACTCGGGGACACTCCATAGAGCCTGTCCTTCAGTTCTGGGCCGGTTGGACACATTGTTCAGATCCTCACTGAACGTCACGGGGTCAGGGCTCAGTTCTCCTTCGATCACCAGGTTAACCGCCAGAGCATCCTCCAACTCGTCCACTTCGAATTGCAGCCAGGCCTCCAGAATCACGGCATCGCTGGGAATATCCAGGTCCGTGAAGCGCAGGCCGACGATCTGCAAACCGCCATCATTGAGCAACTCCAGGTCACTACTGCCGACGTCCATTTGACCGCTGCCGGCGTTCTGTTCCACGTCATCGGACCCCACTTCGATGCGGCGCTCGATGACCAGTGAACCGAACGCGGCACTAGCACCCAGCAAACCCAAGACCAAGATCAAACACATCAGATATGTCGCTTTGTTCCACATAGAATCATCCTCTCATCCAGGTAGTCGATTCGATTGACACAACGCTGACACAAGACCCCTGATCCCCAGATCCAGTCCGCCCCCAAACCCGTACAGACAACATAGAGCAATCGCCCGGCACAGAGTCATTGAGGGTTCACGCAGACCTGTCGTTGCCACCCGCAGTCTCTAAGCGGCTACCTCCTTTCCTCGTTGCCATCTCACGATGCAAGTCATGAACGCCACACACCCAACCTAAGATACTCGCTATTGTCGATTATAAGTACCCCTGCATCGGTATACAAGAGATATCCCCATTCCCGTATGGCCGTGTCCAGGATAGTTTTCGCGTGGCGCGTTGTGAGCCGGCGATCAATCATTTCTGAGACAAGCCCCGCCTCTCTTCCTGCTCGTGAAGAAATCTTCTCGATCTTCCCATTTCCGGCATACGCAAACACTGGGCTTGCGAGTGTAATAGGGCGATGAATCGCGATTGGTGAATGGGTACACCCAATGCTGGAAGAGAAGCAGGCTGTCTGGAGGGGCTGCAGGCCATCTCGATTCTGAGTCGAGGCGTTGGGTTCGTCGCTGATCTGCCGAAGGGCGCCGATTGGCACTATACGGGGACGTAGGCGAAGTTTGGCGATGACACGACACCGATCTTCTGTTACCGTCCAACGGATTCGGTCACGTACCGCCTGATCTACGCCGATCGTTCGGTGCGCGATATTACACCCGAGGTCCTCGCCGCTTTCCGGAACGGCCCAGACCGGTAAGGAAGCGACACAGGACCTGGCGAGAAAGGTGAAAGAATGATGAAGAACAATGTGCGGAGTTGTTTTCTGATCGCTGCGTTTGTCTTGGCGGAGGGATTGCCCACCGCGGCCGGCAATTGGCCGGGTTGGCGCGGCGACGGCGGGGGCGTCTCGCTTGAAACAGGTCTGCCTTTGAAATGGAGTGAGGCCAAGGGTCTCAAATGGAAGACGCCCATCCCCGGCGCCGGCCACTCCTCGCCGATCGTCTGGGGAAACCACGTCTATGTCACCACCGCTATCGCGGCCGATCCCAACGTCCAGACGTTTCGCGGGGGCGTGTATCTGGGAGGCGACCGCAAGAAACCCGACGATTCGGAATACGCCTATTGCGTGGTCTGCCTCGATGCTGATCGGGGAGACGTCCTGTGGTCGACAACCGTCGCGCGACAACGACCCAAGACGCGCCGCCACACGAAGAACACCTATGCCTCCGAGACGCCCGTGACGGATGGCACACACGTTTTTGCCTCCTTCGGTTCGGCGGGCCTGTACTGCCTCGACGTCGAGGGCAGCGTGGTCTGGCAGCGCGACCTCGGGCTCCTGCGCGGGCGACAGGGCTGGGGCACAGGTGCTTCGCCGATCCTGTTCCAGAACACGGTCATCGTCACCGGCGACAGCAGCGACGATTCCTATATCGCTGCGTTCGAGAAGGGCACGGGCAATCCAGTCTGGCGCACCGAACGGAAGGAGGGCCCGTCCTGGGGAACGCCCTTCCTGTTCGAAGCCAATGGTCGGACGATCGTTGTCACCAACGCCACACGCCGCATGTGCGGCTACGACGCTGCGACCGGAACGCTCCTCTGGGAGTGCGGCGGCGGATCGATGATTTCCGTCCCCTCGCCCGTCGCGACGCAGGAGCTGGTCTTTCTCTGCTCGGGGCACAACCTCTTGCGTCGTCAACCGATCATCGCCCTCGGGGCCTCCGCCTCCGGCGACATCACGCCGGCCAAGGATCAGTCTCAAACCGACGGCATCGCCTGGTGGCATCCCAGAGGCGGTCCCTACGTAACTTCGCCCATCGCCATCGACCGCTATCTCTACATGCCCCTGGACCGGGGTACCCTGACCTGCTACGAAGCCCAGACGGGTAAGATCGTATACACCAAGCAACGCCTCGGCGCCCGCAACACGATCACCGCCTCGCCCGTAGCCGCCGAGGGCAGGATCTACCTCCAGGCCGAAGACGGCGAATGCTACGTCGTCAGGCAGGGCCCGGAATTCGAGATCCTCGCCGTCAACAAACTCGACGAGACCTTCTGTGCCTCACCGGCGATCTCCGGCGGCAGGCTCTTCCTGCGCGGGCGCAAGCATCTCTATTGCATTGCCAATACCACGACCACTCCACGTTGACTCACCCCTGGCGCCCGCCCGATCCCCTCGCCGCATGGCTGGGCGCCACCGACGTGGTATATCGGTTGGTGATGGGCAGGCGGCGGTCCTTACCGAAGGCCTTGGGCGTGATGCGCACGCCCGGCGGCGACTGGCGCCGTTTGTATTCGTTGCGATCAACCAGCCGGATCACACGGTTGACCTCCTCGGCCGGCAATCCTGATTCCACCAGCTTCCGAGCGGACTTGTCTTCCTCGACATAGCCTTTCAGAATCGTATCGAGCACCTCGTAGTCAGGCAGTGAGTCGGCGTCCTTCTGATCGGCGCGAAGCTCGGCGCTGGGCGGTCGCGTGATCACGTCGACCGGGATCAGCTCGCGCCCGGCCCGGGCGTTCATGTGCTCGCAGAGGCGATACACCATCGTTTTGGGCACATCCTTGATCACCGCGAATCCACCGGCGGTGTCGCCATACAGCGTGCTGTAGCCGACCGAGGTCTCGCTCTTGTTGCCCGTGGTCAGCACCAGCGCGCCCGCCTGATTGCTCAAGGACATCAGGATGGTGCCCCGGATGCGGGCCTGCAGGTTCTCGTAGGCGATCCCGTGGTCATCCCAGCCGGGAACCGCCCCCAGAGATTGACTAAAAGGCGTCAGGATCGGCTCGATCGGAATGGTCAGCAATTCGAAGCCCAGATTGTCGGCGACTTTCTGCGAATCGGCGATTGTCTCCGGGCTGTTGAAGCGCGAAGGCATCGTAATGCCGAGCACATTGTCGGCGCCCAGGGCCTCGACGGCAATCGCGGCCGTAATGGCCGAGTCGATCCCCCCGCTGATCCCGAGCAAGACCTTCTTGAACCCGTTCTTCGTCGCGTAGTCCCGCGTGCCCAGCACGAGCGCCTGCTGCACCTCATCGAGTTCCGTCTCGGGTTGGCGTGCGGCCGTGCCCACCGGCGTGACCTGTAAGGTGGGTCCTTGCCCGGCGCGTTGCTCCACGACATCCGCGATCAGAAGATCCTCCTCGAACGCCCTGGCCATCGCGACGACCCGTCCGTCCGAACCGGCCAGGATGCTCCGACCGTCGAACACCAGCTCGTCCTGACCCCCGACGAGGTTGCAGTACCCCACGGCGCAGCCGAAGGTCTTGGCGCATTGCCCGACGACCTCGCTCCGGCTCTCGATCTTGCCCAACTCGAAGGGCGAGGCCGAGATATTCAGCGCCAGATGGATCGGCCCCGCATCGCTCAGCGCGCCGGCGAGCCACTCGGTGTCCCACATATCCTCACAGATGGTCAGCGCAATGGTCAGGCCGTCCACCTGGATCAGCAGTGGACGCGTCCCGGCCTGGAAATAGCGTTGCTCGTCGAAGACGCTGTAGTTGGGAAGGACGCACTTGTGGTAGACCTGGACGATCTTGCCCTTCTCGATCACCGCGGCGGCGTTGAAAACCTGCCCGGCCGAGCGGGTGACGAAACCGACGACGAGGGTCTTGTCGGGACAGGCGGCCGCCAGTTGCTCGACCGCCACGCGGTTGTCCTCGACGAAGTGCGTCTTATAGACCAGATCTTCCGGGGGATAGCCGCAGACCGCCAACTCAGGGAAGACCACCAGATCCGCCTCGGATGCGACAGCCTGAGCCCAGATCGACTTCATCTTCTCGACATTGCCCGACAAATCCCCAACGACGGCGTTAAATTGACCAAGCGCTACTCTCACTGCACAAAACTCCAAATCAAGGGCGTGCATTGCACACCGTTACGCTGGGGAAAGTTGTTTACCAAAAGCCCATTCTATCGCCCTGCGCCGGCCCATCAATCCTTTTCGCCGGACCCGCAAGATTGGCTTCGTTTGGGTTCGTTTCACCACCCGAATCCCCATTTACAACCCCATAACGCAGATAATTGGGTTTGTTTCGCATAATTAAGTGTATGGAATCCGCCTCCAGTCGCCCCCAATCGGGCAGTACAAGAGTGGATGGGGCACAGGGCAAATGAGCAGAAGCGCAAATACGCACCGCCCCCCCGCCGATTGCCAACACCCCGCGAATAATGACCACCGATCTGCACGTCGCTATTCCTTTGTCGCTCCAATTCCACCATGTTCGGTATATATATACCACACTACGCACCAAACGTCAAGAACAATTCCCCCCCAAATGTGCCGCACCCCGTTTCGTTTCTCGCAGATTCCCCATTCTCGGTCAATCGAATTCAGCACCGGAGACAACGGCGCCGCCCGAGACACCTATATCCAGAACCCTCGTCTCGACACGAAATAGGCCAGGTCCACTTGATCCAGCCGGGCGACGATATTAAAAATGGCAGCGCAACATTTCGTCGCCCTGCCATTTTATTATACATCGTTTACAGACTCTCATAACGCTGCGGTGAGTTGCCCACAGCGCCATCGTCCATACTGCTAACTTAAAACGCCTTGTGCAGCGGCGCTGTCCGTCCGGCCAGGTAGGCGACCTCGCCGTCGGTCAGCGTGACGCTGTAGATCACCGCGTCATCGACCTTGCCCGGGAAGGAGCTGGTCTGCGTGATCCGGCTGCCCACGTGAACGCGATCCGACGAGGGCGAGAGGTCCCGGATGTTGGAATTGGCAGGGTCGGTGTCCATCGGAGCGCCGTCGCCATAATACTGGATGGTCGTCCCATCGTACGACATCGCATAGTGGTGCCACTCCAGCGCCTCGTCGTCGGAGAAGATCGTCTCTTCCCAGCCCCAGCAATGGGCGCCGACGCCGCCGGGACCGCCCAGGCTGCCGATGTTGAAGTGGCTGCCGTTGCCGCCCTCGCCGGCCGCATCGCCGGTGAACCCGAAGATCAGGGTCCAGTCGGGGATGGCCGTGTTGTCGGCCTTGGCCCAACAGGCAATCGTGCGCGGTGCGGCGCCACTGACGCCAACGCCTTCGATCGAGATGTACTGATCCTCGCCGCCGGGCAGGCTCACCACCTGGCCGCGGATCGGATCGTTCTCGAAGGTGATATCACCAACGATCGCGCCGTTATGGCCGTTGCCCGAGCCGTCGGCGGCGTTGCCCTCAAAGGCATAGGAAGCCACCAGGTTCGCCCCATCGGGCTCGACGGGCGTGATGAGCTCGGGAGCGTTGGGGTACAGCCGGATGTCATCGATGTACACGACGCCGGTCGCGCCGGCGCCCTCGACGCCCACGATCAGCGAAGTGACGTTGCTCAGGTTCCCGCCGACGGCCGACAGATCGATGTTCCAGGGCTGCCACGTGGCCCTGGCAATATCAGCCACGTCACCGTCATAGAGCACCTTGACGCCGTTGGTCTTGACGTACAGTTGTCCGGTGTTGCCGGCAGCGCCGTGGAAGTAGAGCGAGAGGCTCTTGATTCCGTTGGTCGTCCAGTTCTGGGCCAGCGCCAACTCGGCCTCGGAAATCGAGGCGCCCGTGTTGTCGTAGAACAGCGGCATGGACTGGTTGCCACTGTTGACGATGGTCCGCTCGGCAAAGGGGGCTTCGATATGCCCGACCATGGAGCCATTGTCAAGCGATTCGTAGCCATCGATCCAGGTCAGGAAGATGGCTTCGCCCGCTTCGATATCGTCGGTGTAGCTCTCAAAATCATCGACGACCCGATGCGCCTGCGTGGAGAAACTCCAGAGGTCGCCTTCCCAGGATTCGGCGTCCTGGATCGCATCGACCTGCCAGTAATACGCGGTCCCCAGATCCAATGCCCCAGGGTCGAAGCTCGCGGCATCGACCGTACCGGCCAAGGCCGGCGCATTGGGGTCGGTGCCGAAATTCACCTCATGCGAGACCGCATCTCGACCGGATCTCCAACCGAGCGTCGCATCCACAGCCACGTCCGTCGCGCCGTCGTCCGGCTGCGGCTCGCGGGCCTGGGCGGGAATGAACAAGAAGCGGACTTCGCTCAAGCCATACTGCGGCACAGGCAGGATGCCGAAGGCGCTGTTGACGGTGAGCTTGACGAACTGGGCCGGGACACCCTGGAAATCGACGGTCGTGTTGGCCGTGTAATCGGCCCGCGCCGTCGCTTGGGTCAATTCCACATCACCCAGAACCGTCCAGTCGACGCCGTTCTCGGAATACTCGACCGTGGCGTTCTGGATGCCGAAGCCGAGCATCAGCTCAAACTGGACGTTGTAGTTCCAGACCAGCATCTCATGCATCTTGTAGACGCGGTCAAACTCGAACGCGATGTAAAGGGGCTCATCCCCTGTACGGGTCGCCAACCACATGTCGGGACTATCGACCGAATGCTGGTCGTCAGCGTTGAGTCCCGATCCGTTGATCGTATTGTCAGGAAGCGCACCGGCCTGGGACATCCCATTGCTCGTGGCGATAATACGCTCGATCGGGTAGCCCATCGGCTCGGCGGTGAAGCTCCAGACGTCGCCTTTGAAAGTCGTGTTGTCGGGCGCCCCATTGACTTCGTCGACGCGCCAGTAATAGGTCTGTCCGAACTCAAGCACGCCGTCAGGATCGTAGCTGGTCCCCGTCTGCCCTTGACTGACGAGGGTGTCAGCGCCATCGTTGACATCGTCAAACACGGTCCCGAAATACACGTCGTGCGTGACCGCGTATTCGCCAGGGGACCAGGCAAGGTCGGTCGTGATGGGCACGTCGTCGGCGCCGTCGGACGGTATGGGTGTCCCGGCGATTTCTCCCCTTAGCATTTTCGCCTTGGTTTGGACCATGAGTTGATTGATGTCCTCTTCGCTCAGGGCAATGTTCCAGATACCGATCTCGTCAAGAACGCCGTCCCAGGCAAACCCTCGGGCCGCGTCCAACTCACCGATCCATATGGGCGCGTCGCCTCCGTTGACGCCACTGTCCGGGTGATCATCGCTGGACTCCAGGACGCCATTGATGTAGAGCTTGATCTTCTCGCCGGCGTTGCCCTGCCCATCAAATACGAGAGCGATGTGATACCAGGTGTCATCCTGGATGACTGTCGTGGACAGACCCACATTTGTGTTGTTGGCGTTCACCCGGCCATTGACAAGCTGGCCAGTATAGATGAACAAGTTGTAAACATCACCGTCGCCAAAAGCAATTCTCTTGGAGGCGAGGGACATCCCCTCGTAGCCCGCTACGCCCCGGGTAAGTACCCAGGCTTCGATGGTCAGGGCGGACATCCCGTCCAGTTTATCCGCATCAGCGACTTCCACCCGGTTGGCATTGTTGCCATCAAACTCGAGTCCCTTGGTCCCGAGTTGTCCATCCGCTGAATTGAGCGAGCCATGGATCACGACCGTCGTGGGATCGGCGGATCCATCGATGGGATTCGTGGCGTCCTCAAACGGCAGGTAGAGCACCAACCCTTCCGGGTCCGGGCCGGCCGCCATCAGAATCGTATTGAATAACAGCAAGAGCACGCATCCGCAGAGTACTTTTCCTGGTCTTACGTCCTTGATCCATTTGGACATGCACATGACGATCCTCCTTCAAGAAAAACCAGACCTGATTGCACTGGCACATGCTGCAGCGGTGACGGCCCCATAGCCTTTCTGCAACAGTGGGGATACCGATCGTGAAATGTGGCTGGTGAATATGTAATGCGAGAGCACTGCCCGCTTGGCACCCCCATACTCCGCTTTGCACCCGGCAAAAACACATGGCGCCAGTACCCTCGCCCCCGATCCGCTCGATACGCCGCTCCAAGCCTCCTGGCAGCACTTAGCAGCACGTCGCCTGTCGAGACCACCACGGTTCCGACAGACCCAAGGACTACATCTCCAACCAGTCTCATTTGTACCAGAATCAGCCACGGTACGCAACATCGCTCTCCGGCACCCTTTCCTTGTATTCCCTGTCTGTCTATCGTCATTGCGCAGGGCCATCTTAACGCGTGGAGGCTGCGTATTGTGACGAGAAAGGGCCGTCAGGCGATCCAATGCTGCAACAGGCAACCGACGGGGCCGGCAACGGGGTCGGACTGGGGCAGGGAAACGTGGGCGATGGTCTCATCGGCGTCGGGGCGTTCGCCCGGTTTGCCGTAACACATGTCGGGGTGCTGGCCCTGGGGATAGGCGCCGACGACGGTGAAATCCGTGCTGGAGTCGAGGTTCTTGTGCGCGACGCCGGCCGGGATGACCACGACGTCGCCAGCCTTCACAGTCGCAACCAGGCCCTCTTCGCCTCCGAGCTGGACCTGGGCCCGTCCGGCAGCGATGGCGAGGACCTCGTGCGCCGTGCTGTGGTAGTGATGAAACCCGTAGATTCCGTTGACCCAGCCGGCGCCCCAGTGGTTCTGGGCGAACCGCTTGAGAATCGCTTCGGGTGCGTCGGGGCCAGTCACGATCAGCGCCTGGCGATAGAGCAGCACAGGCAACTTCGGATTGTTCGGAAACACACCATCTTCGCTCAGTAAGTGGGCTTCGACGTCGAAGCCACTCGCATTGCCGTCCGCATCTGATGTCCAATCCGGCATGCCATCTCTCCGAAAGGCTTGTTCTCCTTTGGCAATCGTCCCTGACTATTCGTTCCCGCACGGGGTTAGGTTCAGAGGACCTGGCCGATCAGGTGAAGGGCGCCGAGGTAAATGTCCAATCCGAGAGCGGCGATGAGGACGGCCCAGCGCAGCCCGCGGAAGCGCAGTTGTTTCCAGGCCATGAAGTAGACGATCCCGACCGCCAGGGCGCCGACCAGGTACATCTTGGCGGCCTCGACGAAGAGCTCGGCGTACCGATCGGCCAGGCCAAAGATAACCTGGAAATACTTCGCAGCCAGTATCAGCGTCACGACCGCCAGGGCCCCCATGCAGATGGCGATGGCCAGGACCCACTTGCGATCGGAGGCGCCGGCCTCGATCAGGCCCTGCAGGCCCACCCCCGCCAGGACGGCCAGGCAGACCAGTGGGATGCTCAGCCAGAGGATCGGACTGACGCCGAGCCAGGCGATCGGGCCGGGACCCAGATAGGACCGGCAGAATGTCAGGGCCAGGCCCACGAGAATGATGGTCAGAATGCCGAAGCGCCGCGCCTTGACCATCATACCCAAGCCGAGGATCAGCGGCGCGATGGGGATGTGATACAGGCTGGGCAGTGCCGCGGTGCGACTGACCATAACCAGCGGCGCGAGGAAACCCACCAGGTCGGTCGGTTTCAGATCAGGTTGGATCGGCACGGCAAACAGCCGGTACTCGGCCACCAAGCGGAAGAACAGGAAGAACGCGACGACACCCGTAAAAGGCAGAAGCGCCAGCAGCGTGCTGGCCAGACCGCGCCGGCGCAGGCCGATATGCGCCGCGGGCATGAACAGCCAGGGAATCGACGCGGCCAGCAGGCCCGCCAGGGGATGAAACCCGCCCAGAGCCAGCATGAAGGGACCGAATCCATACACCACGCCAGCCAGGAAGGAGCCCGAGAAGCCGACGACCCAGCGACGGCTCAGCACAAAACAACCCACCGCCGCGGCCAGGGCATTGATAGGCAAGAGCCAGTGCCAGGTCGTGAAACGAGCGAAGTAGGGCTGATAGAGATAGACCGCGAAAGCGCCGTAGAGAGCCATCGCCAGTAGCACATAGGACAGGTTTCGCGGGTATCGAGGCATGGTCAGTTTGCCGGCTCCCTCCGCAGCGCCGCCGGTATCCTTCGTACTTGCAGGCGCTCTTTCAATCTGCCTCCAATGCTTGTCATCCTGAGGCGTTGCCAAAGGATCTGGGCCAAGCAAGAGGCATCGCCGACGGGACGAGAGAAACGCCGCTTTCCCAGGCCAGATCCTTCACGTTCGTTCAGGATGACAGATCGGGAGGCGGGATCGGGAAACCTGCTTGCGAACGTTGATCGCACTGGCAGCGCCATCAGCTCTTCAGGATGACCTTGCCGGTCCCGCGGGTGATCTTCCCGATCCGGTTGACTTTCTCGCCCCACTTAATGAGTTGCCGGGCGATGGAGTCGGCGAAGTCCTCGGCGACGACCAGCACGAAGCCGATCCCCATATTGAACACGCGGAACATCTCCTGCTCCTCGACCGGGCCGGCCTCCTGCAAGAAGGGGAACACTTTCGGCACGGGCCAGCTCGAGGTCTTGATCACCGCGTTGCAGTCCTTGGGCAAGACGCGGGGGATATTGCCGACGAGGCCCCCTCCAGTGATGTGAGCCATCGCGTGGACGACCCGCTTGACCTTGTACTTGTTCAGCAGCTTTACGATCGGTTGGACGTAGATGCGGGTCGGCTCCAGCAGGGCCTGGCCCACGGTGGTCCCGTCGAGTTCGTCGATGAGGTCTTTCATCTTCAGGCGGGCCCGCTTGAAGCAGACGTTGCGGGCCAGGGTGTAGCCATTGCTGTGCAGGCCGCTGGAGCGCAGGCCGAGAATGACGTCGCCCGCCCGGACGCTTTTGCCCCTGATAATCTTGTCTCTCTCGACCACCCCGACGGCAAAGCCGGCCATGTCGAAATCGCCCTTGCGATACGTGTCGGGCATCTCGGCGGTCTCCCCGCCGATCAAGGCACAGTCGGACATCCGGCAACCGGCCGCAATGCCCTTGACTAGGTCGGCAACAAAAGCCGGCTCGAGCGTGTTGACCGCCAGGTAGTCCAGAAAGAACAGGGGCTCAGCCCCGATCACGAGCATGTCGTTGACGCTCATCGCGACCAGGTCGATACCAACAGTGTCGAACTTCTTCGCCTTGGCGGCCAACTGAACCTTGCTGCCCACCCCATCCGTGCAGGCGACCAGCACGGGGTTCTTGTAGTTCTTCTTGAAGAGCTTCTCGTCATAGTCCAGGCGAAACAGACCCGCGAATCCGTTGGGCAGCGCGATCACGCGCGGCCCGAACGTGCTGGCCAGACTATGCTGAATCCGCCCGACCATCTCATCGTTGGCGTCGATGTTCACTCCAGCCTGTTCGTAGCTTACGTACTCACTCATGGGCGGCCGAAAAATCCTCGAACATAGTCATCTGGTAATGCTCCATCGCGAACTTGTTCAGGGTGATATCGACGGGGATCGGGTACTTGCCGCTCCAGCAGGCGGTGCAGTAGTGATCGTTGGGCAGGGTCGCACAAGAGAGCATCCCGTCCAGCGAAAGGTACCCGACGCTGTCGACCCCGAGGAAATCCCTGATCTCATCGAGACTCCGGTTGTTCGCCAGGAGTTCTTCTTTCGTGGGGAAGTCGACACCGTAGTAACAGGGGAACCGAATGGGCGGGCAACTAACCCGCATGTGGATCTCCTTGGCGCCCGCCTCACGCAGGGTGCGGATCTTGCCGCGCGTGGTGGTGCCGCGCACAACGGAATCGTCCACCACGACCACGCGCTTGCCCGCGACCACTTCGTGAATGACGGCCAGTTTCAGTTTGACCGCCAGCTCGCGGAGCTTCTGCTCGGGCGAGATGAACGTGCGGCCCACGTAGTGGCTCCTCACGAAGCCCATATCGAACGGGATACCACTCTCTTCGGCGTAGCCCACCGCCGCGGCGGTCCCGGAGTCAGGCACGGGAACCACCACATCGGCTTCGACGGGGTATTCGCGGGCCAACTGATGGCCGAACTTCTTGCGCAGCGTGTGTACGTTCTCGCCGAAGAAGCGGGAGTTCTGCTTGGAGAAATAGACATGCTCGAAGATGCAATGCGCCGGGGTAACGCTCCCCGGCTTGACGAAGAATCGGCTGTGGAGCCCCTTCTTGTCGAGCCGGACGATTTCGCCCGGTTCGATCTCGCGAATGAACGTGCCCCCGATAGCGTCAATGGCGCAGCTCTCGCTGGCAACAACATAGCCGCCTTTGTCGGTCCGACCCACACACAAAGGCCTGATCCCATACGGATCGCGGGCCGCCTGAATGTGATCGGCGAACATGAAGATCAGCGAATAGGCGCCTTGGAGGTGGTTCACGACATGGCCCAGCGGATCGGGCTTGCTCTGGTGGGTGGGCTTAGCCAGCAGATGGACGATGATCTCCGTGTCGCTGGTCGACTTGAAAATGCTCCCGTAGGCCTCGTACTCGTCGCGCAGCAGACCCGCGTTGATGAGGTTGCCGTTATGGGCCACCGCCACCTGGCCGCGGGAATACTCCGCCAATAGGGGTTGCGTATTGACCGCCTTGGACGCGCCGGTCGTGGAATACCGCACGTGGCCGATCGCCATCGGATTGGCTAACTTATCAAGAACGCCCGAGCCGGTGCGAAAGACGCGCGAGACCGTTCCCATCCCTTTGTAACACTGGATGAGCTCGCCATTGCTGCTGGCGATCCCGGCCGCCTCCTGGCCCCGATGTTGGAGACTGTGCAATCCGAAATAGGTCTTCTGGACCGCCTCGGGATCACCGAAGATCCCGAACAGACCGCATTCTTCCTTCTTCTCAGGTAAGACCTCGTACCCATCAATTTCCGACGCCGGTTCAGACATGACCCTCACACTGATAGCCAGAGGTTGATAAAGTCAATTCACAAGAAACGCCCGTATCACCCACCAAAGCGGTAGTTTAGTGACTCGCACCGGCCGAGTCAATCGTTGTCTTGAGAAACGCCGGCGACGACTGGGCGACCCTTCTTTCAGTCGATACTCTCCGAACGCGCCAGGAGTTCGTTCAGGAGGGGCTTGAACTCGGCGATGGCGTTGCCGCGATGGGAGATGGCGTTCTTCCGCTCATCCTCCAGTTGGGCGACGGTCTTGCCCAACGCCGGGACGAAGAAGACCGGGTCGTAGCCGAACCCGTTCGTTCCGGCCGGCTCGTCTACGATGCACCCCTCGACGTGCCCACGCGTCTCCAGCAGGACCTTGTCGGGGCGAGCCAGGCACAGATGGCAGACGAACCGCGCCGTGCGCTTCTCCAGAGGGACCTCTTTCAACAGCTCCAGAAGCTTGTCGATATTGCGCCGATCGATCAGCTTCCTGTCGGCGCCGGGGGGGATATCGCCACAGAAGCGGGCCGACGTGACGCCCGGCGCGCCGTCGAGCGCGTCGACGACCAGGCCCGAATCGTCGGCCAGGGTCCAGAGCCCCGTCGCCCGGGCGTATTCGGTCGCTTTCTTACGGGCGTTCTCAGCAAAGGTCGCGCCGTCCTCTTCCACCTCCCCGATCCCGGGGAAATCGGACAGGCCCTTCCAATCCACATCGGCATCGAGCATCGCCCGCAACTCGCGAATCTTGCCCGGATTCGTCGTCGCCACCAAAATCGTATGCCTAGCCGCCTCTGCACTCATAAGCGCTGCACCATCCTATTTTCATCGCTCGGAATCTCTTCAAACACAGGGCAGGCCATCTTACAAACCCCCACTAGTGACGCAACCGGAAAATGACACCGCTCAGGGCCTGGACCCGTTTTCCCCTGGCATTGCTGCGAAGTCCGCGTTACGTTGAACTGGCTCGCACACGCATTTTTTGGTGTATATAAACAAGTCGATTTTGGGCGTTAAGGTGCCAGCGAAGACTGACATGGCTAACGCATCCAGACGCGAAAGGAGAAATCGCATGGATACATCGGCGACCCCCGACAGGGAACTGCGAACGGCAACCGTCGCGCGCAAGAAACAGCCGGGATACCGCTGCCTGGGCAAACAGCGTGATGGAAACTACGCGCTCTGTGTGGGCATACCCACGGCCATTTTCTCCGGTGAGCAGTTGCGTCAGCTGGCAGAGGTGATTGACAAATACGCGAAAGGCGGCCATTTCTCGACGGCCCAGAGCCTCGTCATCGTCGGAATCCCGGAAGGTCTGTATTACAAAGCCCGACAGGCCGTTCTTGACGCGGGCTTCGATGTCCGTTCTATCGGCCGAGATGTTCGCCAAGTGAAGTGCTGCCCGGGAGCCGATTTTTCGCCTTTTGGTCTTCAGCGGACTCTCCCGTTGGCAACTGCACTGGAAAAGGCGTTTCGCGGGCTTCCCACCCCTATGAAGTTCAAGATCAGTGTATCCGGCTGCCCTAACTGCTGTGCAAACACCAAGCTGAACGATTTTGGCCTTCATGGAGTGCTGAACGGGTGGAAGATCTTCATTGGCGGGAAGATGGGTACCGTCCCCGCCATTGCTGAGGAACTCGCTTCGGGCGTATCCTCTGACGATGTTCCAAAGTATCTGGCAGGAGTCTTGAGGGTTTACAAGACGGAGGCGCAACCGAATGAGAGACTCGCAAGAACTCTTTCACGCGTCGGTTTGAGCGTCTTCAGGGAAGCCGTGCTGGCCCAGCTCGACGCCCCGTTCGACGACTTGGTGGCGAGCGCGAAAGAAGCCCGCGAGACAGCCGCGGCGTCGCCGTGCATTGGGCCATTGGGGAAGGGACGGCAGGAATAACAGGGGAGTATAATGCGGACAGCGACGCATGGCTGCCCGATACAAACCGTGGGCTATTGCCTTCCCGAGACACCTGCGGAACGTAAGTTCACGGTCACTTCGAGGGTGCCTTGGGGGGCTGGTTTGCGGATGGCGATGCGAGTGTGTGACGCGCCGTCGGCCAGCGGGAGGCGATCGAGGCGGAGGGTGCAATCCGGGGGGATGAAGAGTTCCACTACTCCTTTGGCGCCTTGGATTGTGACGCCGCTGTCCGTCTGTTCTACGGGTAGATTGGTTTGCCAGTAGAATTCGACGGCGTTGCCTTGGGCCAGTTCGTATTCGTCGCGGATCACGAGCGTCTCGGGCTTGGGCGAGTCCCAGGTACGAGTCCATTTCTTGTAGTAGCTACTCCAGCCGGGCATCGCGTCGATCTGGGCATGGAAGCTTCGCTCGTCGCCCTGACCGGTGGGCTTGACGTCGTACGGCAATGGATTCTGGGGATGCGCGCGGTCGGACATCCCGACGGGGACGAGCATGTTGTGGCGCTGGCAGTGTTTGTAGACGGTGTGGATGGGGTCGCCGTAGTCGCCTATCCCCAGGTCCATCGCGAAGGCTTGGCCGGCGTATTCCAGTACGAAGCTGCCCTTGTCCTCGTGGGTGTGGCCCGCGCCGGCCTTGTTGCCCATGATCAGCAGCTTGACGCGATGCTCGCCCAGTTGGCGAGTCGAGGCGATGTAGCCGATCTCGGACAAGGAAATGTAGGCCGGTAGAGGCGGACCCGGCTGGGCGGGCGGGGTCAGACCTTTGCGCAGGCAATGCTTGTGGAAAAGCGTCGCCCAATAGCTATCGGGCATCACATCGGCCAGGATCGTGAGCGTGTCGCTGCGGAAGCTCGGGCCCGCGTCGCAGACGGGGATGACATCGTCATCGGTCGTGGAGGCGACCACGGCCGCGTAGTCGGCAGTGCGCTGGATGACGGGGGGCATCAACGTCTCGGCGTCCAGGCCCCGCGCCCGGGCGTAGTACTTGAGGACTTTGTAGTTCTCGCGGGCGGTCGGGTTGAAATAGCTGGGCCCTTCCAGGTACCCCCCGTCCGGCTCGATCACGGTCTCGAGATTGTCGATAGCGTCGGCGTAGGCCAGATCGGTGTAGGGCTTGACGCGGGGCCATTCTCGTTCGAGCACGAGATACGCGTACATGCGACCTGTATTGAAATACGCCAACTGGTTGCAGTGAAAAATGTACTCGTGTCGCCATGTGACATGGTTGATGGGACCAATCCCTTCCTCGGCGAGTCGGCGCATCAGGTAGGACCGTCCGGCGTCGGTGAAGATCTCGCCCGCCAGGTCCAGGATCATGGCGATGTCGGTGGCCGTGTAAGACCGGCGAAACGCCCGATCCTCCCAGGCGCTGCCCGGCAAGTGGGACATGAAACCCGTGTCCCAATGCTCGCTCATGGCCAGGCACAGCGCATACCGGGCCGCCATGCGCAGCGCTTCAGCGTCGCGCGCCACGAGCCCGGCAACAGCAAGTTCGGTATTCCCCGACAAGCGAGGCTGAAACTCATCCCGCACCCGACTGTGCGAACTCGTTCGACCTCCACTATTGGCGAATTCGTGAATCCCCTTCTCAGGCTTGTAGTCCCGCGCGACCATCGTGCGACGGGAATACTCCGATTCGCCATCGCCTTCCATCGCCCGGGCATGTTTCGCCTGTAATTCAGCCAGCTCCTCCGACGTCATGAAAATGCCATAGCGAGGTTCGAAGCGCAGAGCCGCGTCGCTGTCCTTAATATAGGCGTCCCATTGCCTCCGCGAGAAATCCCACTGGTCGAAGTACGCCTTGAGCCGCTCGGTGTTCTGGAGACCGATCCAGCGCAACCAGCCAGCGGCGTTCCCCTCGGCCCCGGCCGCCATCTCCAGTGTCACGGTGTCGATACGGGCGGCGTTCTCGAGGTCCAGGGCGTATTCGGCCCGTTTCTCCGTAGCCGGCTCGGAAACAAACGTGCGTTGGCCCTTGTCCGTCTGCACGGTCACGCGCAGCACCGATCCCTTAGGCGGCGCCAGGCGCACCAGCAGGCGGTCGTAGCCCGAGCAATCAACGTGAAAATCGCGGCTCAGGCGCAGGGCCGGACCGGCCTTGGGCTTCGACGCCCATTCGAAATCGACGGCGGCCCAGTTCTGCCTGATCCGCAAGCCATGATCGCGGCCTGGATCGATCTTCCACATCTTCAAACCACTCAGATCGGGCGCCCAGAACGGATCGATGATCGCCTCGGCGATGTTGATCGGCACCGGCTTTAGCAAAGCAGGTCTCTCGGAAGCAACGACCACCCTTCCTCGACCACTGCCTGAAACGAAGCTGATGGCCAGGACGATGAAAACCAGCCACGAGAATGGACGATGCAAGACGACCGTACGAGATTGCATGGATCTTCACCTCCGAGACACTTTCGGCATTATGGACTGGGCCAAGGACGCGACCTTACAACATGTGACACTTATAAGCCCAGGACCGTCACTTCGCAAGGGTCCAGAGGGCCGTCCAGCGCGCAAAGAAAAAGCCGGGTGCGAACACCCGGCCTGACACTGCACAGAACCGTTGCGCTCTACCGGTGCCGACGGATTGCCAGACCGCACGATCCGAACTCGACGCCGGGCTTGCCCCCACTCTTGGTGAACGGCGTAAACCATTTGCCCGATGTCTCCTTGGTCAATTCGAAGCCACTTTGCGGATCGACCCCAACCTTCAACTCGTATGACGTCACTGGGATGAGGCCCTGCAAGACGGTGCGGTAGATCCCTGACCCATCCTCCAGGTCCTCCAGAGACATATGCCATTGGCAGATGATCGTGGTCTGCCCGGCCAGCAGCTTGTCGAGGGGCAGCTCGATATCGTATGCGCCGACGCCAGTCTCACGGAACGCCAGTGGCTCGCGTTCGAGCAGCACCGCTTCCAGCGGCGCATCGGCATAGGGCAATTCGATCGACAGAAGAGAAGTATCTTGCGGGCCCTTCACAAGCGTTAGATAGGCTTTGACCCGGGCCCGACCATCGGACAGAACATACCAGTAGTCTTCCTGCGTGCCCACGAAATAGGGCTTGGACCACATCTGGTAGCCGACGCGCTTCTCCGGCGCTTCGTCGACCGAGACCGGTTCGGGCAAGTTTTCCGGGGCAACATCCTCTACGTGGAGGTCGCCGTAGATGACGCGGAAGGTTTCAGAATCCTCGGGTTGGTACCAGAAGATAGGGGTCTCTTTCTCCCCGAGCGTGACGCCCCAGCCACGGTAGGTCCACTTGCCCTGGCCCTTGAAAAAGCGGGTGAACAGCAAGTAGTTCTGGATCTTCTCGCCGATCTCAGCCTCCGCCTCCTCGGACAAAGCCATCGTCTTAATCTGTTCGGCGGCCGCCGGCGCCTGCTTCAGATAGTCTTCCACAGCGACGCCTTCAGGGAAATAGCCATCGCCAAAGACCTCAGCCAGGACGCGCAGCCCTTCGATAAAGTCCGCTTCCGTCGCGCCCATGAGATCAAGGGTGCTCTCCTCCTTAAGGGTGTACCCCTCCGGAACTTCCATGCTGAACAGAGCGTCTTCCATCGGCACATCGAACTGCACGTCGCGACAGATCGTGCGCATCTGCCCCTCGGCCTGCTCGATGCGTACGGGCAAACCAGTTTCGGGATCGGCCCAGATCGTGACTTCGACTTTCGGGTGTTGGACACGAAAACCCAGCAGCGTCTGGCCGGCGATTTCTCGTTCGCCCAGTTCTTCGACCGGAAAATGAGGATCGTCCTGCAACGTCGTAATGACGTTCTTGAGATGTTCCAGGTAGTTGGGTATGGACGGGAAACCCTCCAGACTGATGAATTGGGCTTTCTTCTTCTCGAACGAGAGCGTGAGAATCCGGCTGGCCTTCAGATCGATGATGCTTACTTCATCGTCCATCGTCGAGAGCGTTCGCCTGATGCGGGAACCCATGATCATGTCGTGAATGATGGGCCCTCCACTGTCTTCGTCTCCGATGATGAGGTCCAACACCGCGGTATTGGCGTTCAGAATGGGCTGGACCACGTCGGCCCAGGTAACGCTCGAACTACTGCTGAGAAAGGGCAATCCCAAAAGGGCGGCCAATACAACAGCCGCCGCGACGGCCAGTTTTCCTGTCTTGCCTGTCATGAGAGTTCTCCATATGTGCAGCCGGGAACGCCCAGAGGTGTCCTGCCGGCGTTGGTGCAATTGGTCCAGCGCGTCGCCCAGAATCCGGGCATCCGCCCCGGAACCGGAGGTGACCTCCGATTCCTGTATCAGTCTCTTTATCCGATCTGCTGGTTTCATCTGGCTAACTCACCGTTGAAGATAGACCGCAGTTTGTCGATTCCGTACCGGTAGCGACTCTTGGCCGTGTTGGGCGAAATTCCGCGAGCCTGGGCGATGGCGTCAAACGTCATCGAACTGTGCAAGTGCAACATGACGACCTCGCGCTGTTCGAAGGGCAGCGCCGCCAGGGCCCCGCCAAGTCGCTCGAACTGTTCGTTACATACCAGCGAATCCAAGGGCTCGCCGGCACCAGGAACTTTTTCAGGCTCCAGCCGGTCCCCAGGTTGGCCGCGCCGGCGCTCGGCCTTGTTGCAATTTCGAGCGTGGTTGGCCACACAGGTGAGCAGAAAGCCCTTGAGACTGCCCGTCAGGCGAAAGCGGTTCAGACCCTGAACGAAGGACACGAACACATCGTGGACGACATCTTCAGCCGCCGTCTTGTCATTGAGCAGAGCCATGCTCAGTAGCAGCAAGTCCGCCTTGTACTTCTGATAGATCCGCGTCAGCGCCTTGGCACTGCCACGTTTACATCGATAAACCAGCAACTTGTCTTCCATAGGACCGGCCCAACGGGTACCCGTACAAACGTTTGTCGCCCATAGAACAACTGCAAGACCGATTTGGGTCTAATCGGCGGAGAGTTTTTCGCACCGATTCCTTGCGACAGCGTATTCTCCCTGCGCCGAAAAAAGGCCGAGGAATAAACCCTCGGCCCGATTGCAACCCTTCTGAACCCAAAGACAATCTGCTACTGATCTGCGAGCAGCCCCAGAATGACTCGGACAAACTGCGGCGCGACCTGGGCCCCGGTTGAAGTGACCACCAGCCCATCCTTCTCGACAGGCGCTCCTGTATATGTGACCCCAGCCAGAGCGAGCGCCTGGCCCTGGGTCGCCAGACTCGTCGCCTTGGCGCCCTTCAAGGCGCCGGCCTTGGCCAGGATGACCGGGGCGGTGCCGCTGGCGCCTAGAATCTTCCTTTGGGCGACCACTTCACGGACCAATCCCTGAAGCCGAGCATTGGCCGCATAGGTCAGGGCGCCGGGCCCGCCGATGAATATGAAGGCGTCGAAATCATCGACGTTAACGTCGGCCAGTCCCAGATCGGCTTGCGCGATGCTACCGAGTCGTCCCACCACCCTTCCGCTCCTGACGCTGGCCAAGCGGCTCTCGACCGCTACGGCATCGAAGGCCAGCTTCGTCTGGAACAATTCCTGGTCTTCAAAATCTCGTTGTGGCGTGATAATCACCACTTTCTTGGCTACCGGCGTGGCAGATTCCTCACTCACCGTGCCCAGCGCGCGCGAGGCGGGATACCCGACCATGACGACGTACAGGGGCGTCAGCGTCCGATCGAACCGACAAATCCGCCGGATCCCGAGCGTATCCACACTGTTGATGGCGATATACGTCAGGTCCAGACTCAACGCCTGGAGTTGCAGACTCTGGGCCATTTGGCCGGCCAACAACAGCATGGCCGTTTTTCCTCTCTTGCCGTAACGCGTGGAAAAGGCGGCCGTTGAACCGGTCAGGATGACTTGGCAACCTCCAACGGGGACACCCTGCTGATTCAGTAGCGCCCCGGCCAGCGCCGAACGCACGTCGGTGTCCCTGAGCTGCCGCAGGGCATGCGTGCTGGGGATGTAGAGATAGATCCCATCGGGCAAGGCAAAGTAGATCTTCATCGGCAGCATCGCATCGGGAACGATTGCCCCGGCCTGACGTGACACGGTCACGCCTTGGACGGCCCAGGCCAACTGGCCGATCTCAGAAAACGTCAGCCGCAGGTTGGCGGGCGCCTCAAGGTTCTGCTGCCTGCTCAGAATCGCTTCGACACTCTCTGCGCTAGAGGTCCTCGGCGCGGGCAGTTGAATGACCTTCAGAGGAGCGCTTCTTGAGGTCCGACTCCGTCCTGTAGTTCCGGTTCGACTCCGCTGTCCCGAGCAGACAACCGTCATGCCGAGGAGGATTAACAGGCAGAGATGCCACTTCCAGAGAAGGGGTTTGCGAGCGCCAGTGAGGATTATCCGGCCATCCATCGTTCTGTCCTCCAACAAAGCCTTGGCTGTAGGAAACACTGTTATCTCACTATCGACTGTATAGTAATGCACTTGCTCTCGAGGGGCCAAAGGTATTCCGTCGAACCGACTTCGGGCCCGAACCCGTTTTGAGGTTCGCAGACCCAACGCATCGGCGACGTCGAAGCCTACTCCTGGCCAAACGGCCGGTAGAGCGGGTCCCCAATGAGCACCAATTGCCATGAGTTAAACGGTTTCGTGCGATAGAACGCCTCGACCAGACAACGTCCTTCGAACAGTTCGCCGAAAAAAGCCCTGGGCTGGGGAAATGCATGGAGGTACGGCTCGGCCACCGGGCCCAACGTCGCGGTAATGCCCTTTTTCAACAGGGCGGGGCACCATTGCGTGCTCTTGGCGTCGCGCAAGTTCACGGCTTCATAGCTGGCGATATGAAAACCGATCGCCCCGGGAACGAAGTCGAAGGCATCCACATATCTTTTCAGACTGTACCAGCCACAGTACAGGGCCGCCTGTGGACAACTATTGGGATCGAACAGCGCACCGGTGCGTTCTTCCTTGACCGGCAACGACGTCTTTAGCTGGGTCAGCAGCGCCAGATCCCGCAGCGACTGGTCGTAGAACCCATAGGCATCCTTCTGGAACATGCCCCGCGAATCGATATACGCAGTCCCGGCCAATCCGTTCGTCTCACCCATGATGGCTTTGTCGACGAGCCCCTTGGCGATACCATAGTCCGGACCGTCGAGCCGGCAGACCATCAGCGTCTTGAACGGCTGCGGCGCCGCGTCGCGCAACAGGTTGGGCCGCCATCGATAAAGCTCATAGGCGCCGAACAGGACCAGAGACAACTCGCTGTCAACGGATGCACTGGTTTCGGCGCCGGTGATACAATCGATATCCATCTGCAACTGCATCGCCTTGCGGCGTCGCAGGGTGTGTTCGGCCGAGCCTGCCTGTTTCCGTTCCTCCTCCTGTGCGATCGCCTCCTTCTCCTGCTGCAACTGGCGACGGAGGTTCTTCAATCGCCTATCGGATCCGACTTGGGGTCCTCGGCGCCCGACCTTGAAGGGAATCCCATAGGTCGTGACAAGACACTTGATTCCCCTCATGTCATCGCGCGTGGCGAAGATTCTGCGAATGGGCCTTGCCAGACGCTGTTCATAGTCACTTCGGCTCATCGAGTCGCGCAACTGCGTACCCAGCGCCACGGGGACCACACGTCCAGCAGGCACGCCGCGCTTCTGACAGTAGTATCGCGCCAGTCGCACGGAGGCGGCATTATTGGCGTTGGCGATCACGAGAATTTCGTCCGGCGCCAAGGCGTGCGCGCACGCTGCGTACATGAAGACTGCACAGAACGCGACCATCATCTTACCTGGCATGCTGAAACACCTCCACATCGCCGGCGGAATGGACAACAACGGCGATCTACTTCGATCCGTGGGACCGATAGGGATCGTTCACCGGCTAATCGCCGATCTCTTCCCCGTAGTCATCCAGCCAGCAAGCATTCGGATTACTGGCGAACACCATGATCCGGCCGCTATCCGCGTCATCGGCGGCGCGATGGTATTTGAAATACATGCGGTCGCCCAACTTGGCAATGATCTCCATTTTGCCCGTGGCGTGAGACATCGTATAGCGCACGCGCTTGGCCAAGCCCGAAACCCGCGACTTGGCCTGCTTGACAATTTCGTAGCCCTCCTCGATCGGCACGGTGTAAGCCTTGTTGCCCATCGCCGGACGGCACTGGAAGATGTAGTAAGGCGCATTGCCGATGAACGAGAGTTTCGCCAACAAGTCGCCGAGCACCTCGGGATTGTCGTTGACGCCGCGAATGAGAGGCGTCTGGTTCGCCGTGATGGCGCCGGCCTTTTGTAGTAACCCCACGGCCTTGACCGCGACATCCGTCAATTCGCGCGGGTGCACGAAATGGGTCATCACATAGATCCGCTTCTGGGCCGAACTATACTGCTCGATCATCTCTCGCAAGGCCGGGTCTTCGGTGATGCGATACGGATTGAAGGCCGGCATCCTCGTTCCGATGCGAATGATCTGCACGTGCTCGATCTCACGAAGCTGCCGAACGATTTCGGCCAGATCCGCCGTGGGTAACACCAGGGGATCCCCCCCGGTCAGCAGCACATTGCTCACCTCCTCGTGCTCGGCGATGTACTTGACCGCGGCCGGCACGTCGCGCAGATATTCCTGCTGAGGCTTGATGAAAACGCGCTTCCGAAAACAGTAGCGACAGATGCTCTCACAGACATTACTCACGAGAAGGAGGACGGTCGAAGCATACTTGTGCTCGACCCCAGGCATGATGGTAAAGGTCTCTTCGTCGGACGGATCGAGTTTGCCCCATTCGTCCAACTCCTCCACGCTGGGCACCACAATGCGACGGATCGGATCGTCCGGATCATTCCAGTCGACCAGAGAAAGATAATAGTCGTTGCAGCGGAACGCATACCGCTTGGCGACCTTTTCCAACGCGGTTCTATCACGCCGTTTCAACTGCTGTACCTGATCCAGTTTGGTCAGATAGGAGCCATGTTGTGCTGGGTTCACCGCCATAGATACAATCTCGTTCAATCCGTGTTTCTCTGCTGCTTCGATACCTTTTCTCCCCGAATGCACTCCATTTTCGAGTAGCGCTCTTCGTATATATTCTTCCGGCCGAACACTTGTGCGACCGTAGCAACCAAGATTCTCGCGTCCATTCTCAGGCCACGCTGCTCGACGTAAATAACGTCCAGTTCGAGTTTTTCCTCGCGTGTCAGCGCCCCCCGCCCCGAAACCTGGGCCAATCCCGTCAGGCCCGGCTTAACAAGCAACCGTTGTTTTTGCCGCTCATTCCATTCGGTGATCTGGGAAACATACAGCGGCCGAGGACCCACAAGACTCATGTCACCTATACCTATATTAACCAATTGCGGCAGTTCGTCAAGGGAATATTCTCGCAGCCACTTACCGATCTTCGTCAGCCGATGATCGGCTCCCGATCTCGGACTGGGCCCAAAGGGGTCAACATCGAGCCTCATTGTACGAAATTTATAGAACGTGAACGGCTTGCCGTTCTTTCCGGCCCGCTTCTGTTTAAAGATAGCCGGTCCTCGACTAGTGAATGCGACCGCCAGAGTGACCGCCAGCAAGAGCGGCGACAGCAACGCGAGCAACACCGTGGCGATCGCAATGTCACAGACTCGTTTTAGAATGGCGTTCATCATGATAGGGTGTATGTGACTGACAGGAAGAGTTCGCGCCGAAGCTCTACCGCCGTTTAGAACAGGCGGGCGTAATGTCCGGCCAGAATTTCATAAGTATGATCGCGCGTGACATGTTCGCGGCCGCGCCGTCCCATCGCTTTCAATTGCGTCTCGGGCGTTAGGGCCATGCGGCGCAGCACCGCAGCCAGCGCCACCGGGTTATCGGCGGCAACGGAGAAACCGCATTGGGCCTGGGCCACCTCGTCGAAGGTCGTGTCGATGGCAAAGACCACCGGCAGACCGGCCGACATGTATTCGAACAGCTTGTTGGGACTGACACCGTATTTGAAGAGATCCTTCTTCTGCAACCCGATATACCCGACATCGGCCGCGCCGGTCAGGGCCGGCATCTGGGCGCGGCTCACCGGTGGCAGGAACGTGACGTTCTGCAACTGTGCCTGCCGGGCGGCCTGCTGCAAACGCTCCTTTTCGGGCCCCTGCCCCACGAGCACAAAATGGAGACTCTCTTCGTCCTCCAGAAGCCCGGCTGCTTCGATCACATTCTCCAACGCGTTGACGAGACCGTGGTTGCCGCTGTAGAGAACGATTCGTTGGCCGCGTTGCTTCAGATCGTCCATGACCCTGCCGTGCTCCTCGGGCAGCGGGGCGATATGCTCCTCTCGTTCGATCTGTAGATCGAACCCATTTGGAATATGGACGAACTTCTCTTCGTCGAGTCCGTGAGCCACCATGTAGTCCTTGGCGCCGCCCAACAGCGAAACGGTGTAGTCACAGCATTCGTAGCCGGTTCGTTCGGCCCGGGCCATGGCTCGAACGAGCGGATGACGGGGCGAATGTCCCCCGACCTCGAGTAGTGTTAAGGGCCAAAGGTCACGGACCTCGAAGATGAACTTGGCGTTGTGCTTCCTGGCGAGGCGACGACCGTTGAGCGCCACGAATGGATGGGGCGATGACGCCACCACTACGTCTGGCTTGGGCAGTTGCTTTTGAGACTGGAAGGCCAGCCGCCAGGAGAACTCAACCATGTTCAGCACACGACCAAGGTGATTGCCCTCGTAACGACGCGTCTTGATCCAGAGATACGGTATCCCGTCGATCTCGGCGAACCGGCGCTCGGGCGTCTTCGTCATCAGATGATGGAACGAAGCGCACACAATCACCGGCGTCAAGCCCAGCCGCTGGAAATGACGGGCCAGATAGTAGTGCCGGTACTCCATCCCATGGGCCGGAGAACCCGCGTAGTGGTTCAAGATCCAAATGACTTTGCCACTATTCGTGGAGATGACCTCGGGTAGGACTACGCCAGAAATGTCAGAATCGCGTCCACCACTGCGTCCTGCATCTCGTCGGTCAGTTCCGGGTAGACCGGCAGCGCCATGATCTCCTTGGCCGCTTTCTCAGATTCGGGGAAGGCCCCTTCCTGATGACCGAGGGATGCGAAGCACTCCTGGAGATGCGCCGGCACGGGATAGTAGATCTCGCAGCCGATGTTGTTGGCACGGAGATGGGCGACGACCTCATCGCGCCGCGGCAGGCGAATGCAATACTGGTTGTAAATCGTCTGGCAATCGGGACTGATATAGGGGGTCTGGACCACCGTTCCAGAGAACTTATCGTTGTAGTACGCGGCGTTGCGGCGTCGGGCCTCCGACCAACTATCCAGATGCGGCAGCTTCACCAGAAGGGCGACCGCCTGGATGGGATCGAGCCGGAAATTGCCACCGATATACTTGTGGTAGTACTTGGGGTCCATGCCGTGATTGCGCATCTGGACCAGGCGCTGGTACAGCTTTTCGTCGTCGGTGACCACCATGCCCCCATCGCCGATGCCGCCCAGGTTCTTGCTCGGGAAGAAGCTAAAGCATCCGGCGGTGCCGATACTACCGGCCTTTTTGCCCTTGTACGTACTCGAAATCGACTGGGCCGCATCTTCGATCACCGCCAAGTTGTGCTTCTCAGCGATGGCCATGATCGCGTCCATGTCCGCCATCTGGCCGTATAAATGGACTGGCATGATCGCCTTTGTCTTATCGGTCACGGCCGCGGCGATCCGATCGGGATCGATATTGTACGTCTTGGGATCGATGTCTACAAAGACCGGTTTGGCGCCGACCCGTGCGATACAGCCGACAGTGGCAAAGAACGTAAACGGCGTCGTGATGACCTCGTCGCCAGGGCCGATCTCCAGGCTCATCAGGCAATTCAGCAGTGCGTCGGTCCCGCTGGAAACGCCCACGCCGTAACGGCAATCGCTGGCCTCGGCAATCTTCTTCTCCAACTCCTCGACCTTCGGACCGCCGATGCAACGCTGCGATTCCAACACCTCGGCCACGCCGGCCAGAACTTCATCCTTAATGGTCGCGTACTGCGCCTTGAGATCCAACAACGGTACTTGCATAACACCATCCCTGAAAAGTAACTACTTCCGTTTCCATTTCTGTTTCAACTCGGCATAGGATGTCGTGGCCACCTTCTGATCCGGCGGCAGCGGCGCCTCTTCATCCAAGTCAAGACATCGAATCACATCGAGCTCAACTTCTCGGTAGCGATACCCACTTTCCCTGCAGACCATCACACCGGCCTCGTCGGGCACCGTCAGCGGAACGCCATGTCGGCTGATCCACCCGACACGCCGAGCCGAAACGCCCTGCATCAGAGCATACTCCGGCACACTGTCAGTAACCACCGCGCCGGCGCCAATGAAGCAGTATCGGCCCAATTCAACACCACAGACGATCGTTGCGTTGGCCCCGACGGTGGCGCCCCGCCGAAACACCGTCCGCTCGTATAAATCCCGGCGGACGATCTGCGACCGAGGATTCGTCACATTGGTCAAGACGCAACTGGGCCCGAGGAAGACATCATCTTCGATGATCACCCCACTGTAAATCGCCACATTGTTCTGTACTTTGACATTATCGCCGATTACCGCACCGCTGGCAACCAGAACGTTCTGGCCGAGGATGCAGTGGGCTCCGACCTTGGCGCCCTGCATGACATGGCAGAAATGCCAGATCTTCGTCCCCTTGCCGATTTCGCAAGGCTCATCGACGTAGGCGGATTCATGAACGAAATAGTCTTTTGCCTGGCTCATTAGAACTCCCCAGGGCTCACCGGGCGGCCCTGAAGCCGCAACGATTCCTGCCCCGCTTCCAGGATCTGAACGACGCGGACGCCATCGGCCCCGTCACTGCGGACAGGACGGTTCTCGGCAATACAATCGCTGAAATGCTGACATTCCCGGGCCAGGGGCTCGCCTCCCGGAATCTTCGGAATGACAATATCGCCGAACCGCAGTGAGATGATATCCGCGTAAGAGGTCTTAGTATCGTGATTGACCGCCGCCCCTTTGTCGTAGATGCGAATCTTCTCCGTGGCCTCCATATCGTCGAAGGTCACCATTTTCTCCGGCCCGACAACGGTCATTTTGCGGATCTTGTGTGGATCCAGCCAACTGCAATGGACATGGGCCATTTTCCCATCGGCGAACTTGATCGTCGCAAAGACCACATCCTCGATACCCTCTTGGAGATAGCATTGGCCCTGAGCGGCCACCGAGACGGGTTCGGAACCCAGCAGGTAACAGATGACCGATATGTCGTGCGGCGCCAGCGACCACCAGGCGTTTTCGTTCTGACGAACGATGCCAAGATTGACCCGCTGGGTATACATGTAGTAAGGCTGGCCCACCTCCCCTCGGTCGAGCAACTCCTTCAGGCAGGACACCGCCGGGTGGTACTCCAGGAGATGGCCCACCATCAACTTCAGGCCCTTATCTTGGGCCGTTTCGGCCAGTTCCCTGGCCTCAGAAGCCTTCAGGGTCAGTGGCTTTTCCACATACACGTGCTTGCCCGCCTTCAGCGCCCGGCCAGCCAAGCAAAAATGTGTGGGCACCGGGGTGGCAATCACGATGGCCTGGACCTCATCGTCGGCCAAAACCGTGTCGGCATCCGCCGTCACCTTTATGAAAGGGAAATCTCTCTTGTGCATCGCCAGGACGCTATCGTTGAGGTCGCACACCCACTTCAGCCGGCAATGGCGCGCGGTGGCGAAATTGCGGACCAAGTTCTTGCCCCAGTAGCCGGCGCCGATGATCGAAATGGTGAGCGGCTCATCAGTCATGTTGGGATGGCTCCTCCCGGGAACCGCCTTCTGGTGACCCTGACGTTCCGGTCTTGATGATCCGAATGGGGCATCCAGCCGCCCTGGCATGATCCGGTACGGACACATTGACCAGCGAGGCCGCGCCAATCACAGCATGGCGACCGATCGTAATCCCCTCCCTCCCTGAGACAATCGTGCACCGCATCCCGATGTAGGCCCCTTCCCTGATGAGAATCGGCGTGTGCTCCTGGCCCGGGCCATGGACGGCGAAATAGGTCCCGTACGAGATGACTGCATTGTCCTCGATAACGGTTTTGCCTGGGTCCACATCGTCCAGATAGCACTTCATTCCGATAAATGCACCCTTGCCAACCTTGAAACCAACTATCCGGTAGAGCATGATTCGCAGCCGCGTCGAGACGATGTTGGGGATCAGCACCACGTTGAGCCACTTCCGTATTGGCTTCCACAGAATCAGCCACAGCGGGTAATCCGCGTAGTACGGGACCGGTTTGCCCCGGATCTTGTAGAGGATTCGTGCGATTGTCATAGGTCTCGTGGAGTCGTGGGTGGACCCGAGTTCACTGCCTGCACCAGCACATTCTCAAGGCGGGCGGCCAGGAGGTGTCTATCGAACTCCCGCTCGGCCAGCGCCCGCGCGTTGCGGCCCATTTCCTGGCACATGGCGCTATTGGCGGCCAGCTCCGTCAGGGCATCAGCCAGCGCCTCCGGGCGATCGGGCGCGAGAGACCGACCGCACGTGTTATTCTCGATTGTCTGGCCCAGCCAGCCCCCGACATTGATCAGGACGGGTTTCCCAGCCGCCAGTGCATCGAACATCTTGTTGGGCGACCAGGTGTGTTCTTTCGCAGCACGGTAGATCGTTAGGCAGACATCGCAGCCCGCTACAATCCGCGCCACCTCCTCCTTATCGGGGACGAGGTCACTGAAAACGACGTTTTTCAGGTTGTATCGCCCGACCAGGGCCTTCAGTTCCTCACGTTTACCGCCACCGCCATGCAGGACGAGCACGATATGATCCTGTCCGCGCTGGGCCAGAATCCGGCCTGCTTCCACGACATAATCCAAGCCGTTGGCCAAGCCCATGGCGCCGAAATAGACCGCCGCGAAACGATCTCCCAGCCCGAGACGCTCCCGGGCGGCGGTCCCGTCAAGGTCCGGCCGAAACAGGTCCAGATCGCTGGCGTTTGGAATCACCGTTACCTTTTCGGACGCAATACCTGTCCGGACAATGCCTTCCTGCATCCCGGGCGACAACGCCACGATGTGGTCCGCCTTGCGATAGATCTTCCGAGCCATACGCCCCAGCCACCAGATCGCGGCCGGGTTCTTCAGCGCACCGACGTTGACCAACGCCTCAGGCCAGAGATCCCGCACCTCGAATACAAAGGGAATTCCGAAGTGACGCCCTAGAGAGAGCCCGGCCAAACCCACCGTCAGGGGTGTGTGCGTGGCAAAAACGACATCGGGCCGTGCCATACGCTTGCCCACCCTCGAGGCCACCCGGGCAAATTCATAGAACTTGCCCATACGCTGCCAACCGTTCAGACCCGTGCCCACATGAGGATCGTTGTACCCCCCAGCGACAGACACCACGTTAATGCCGTCGATCTTGTGCTCGACGTATGTCTTTCCCTCGTGAACGGGGAATTCGCTATTCGCCAGACCCGAGGTGATCATGCTCACATCGTGCCCCTGGCTGGCCAGTTGGCGTCCGAATTCGTACGAGCGGGTCCCCGTTCGACCCTTACGGGACGCGAAATACTGATGGATATAGAGTATATGCATGCTAAAAGCTTACCAGTAAAGACCTTCATAACCCGGCGTACTCACGTCAACGCCCTCGATATTCGCGGCATCCAGCACCTGTATGCCGGCCCGGAGCCACCGCCCAATGCAGGCTGAATCAACCAAGCGATGGTTCACAACAATCACATCCATACCGGACAGGTCGTCCGCATTCGCCACGAGCAGTTGTTCCAGATGGCGCAAAGCCGCCTGAACCTGCTTCCTGTTGCTCCCAATCAGCCGCGCCGGCTGGATGTTCGGATCGTAGATCCGCAATTCGACCCCCTCTCCAATCAAGGCCTTGGCCACCTTTACGTAGGGGCTCTCCCGCATATCGTCTGTATCCGGCTTGAAGGCCAGTCCGATAAGGCCCGCAGTCTTGGGTTGATACGCAAGTATGCGCTCCACCAGGCGCGCCACTTGGGCTTCGTTACTCTCCAGGATCCTTTCCAGGACGGGGACCCGCACGGACCGGACCGAGGCAAATCGCAGGATGGCCCGCAGGTCCTTCGGCAGGCATGACCCACCGAACGCCGGGCCCGGCCCCAGATAGCGAGAGCTGATGTTCAGCTTCGTATCGGCACAGAAGACCTCCGCGACCTTGCGGGCATCCAGGCCGGCGGACTTTGCCAAGGCCCCCGCCTCATTGGCGAAGGTGATCTTCAGGGCGTGGAAGAGATTGTCACAATACTTAACCATTTCCGCTTCGCCCAGGCCGAGGCGAAAAATCGGGGCATCGTAGCCCTGATAAAGGGCCAAGAGGCGATCGGCCTCGCCTGGGTGCATCGCTCCGACCACGATCTTGGGCGGTGCGAAGAAATCCGCGACGGCCGTACCCTCGCGCAGGAATTCGGGATGGAAAACGATATGAATGTCCTTGCCCACCACCAGGCCGGACTCCCGCTCCAGAAGTGGCGCGACCCGTTCGGCGTTGGTGCCTGGAAGACAGGTGCTCCGCAGCACGATCAAGGGCCGATCGGGATGTGTCCCTAAGAAACGGCCGATCTGCGTAATAACTGTCTCAACGGCCGTGAGATCGAGCCCACCATGCGCATCGGACGGCGTCCCCACACAAATCCAGATCATCTCGCTGCCGCGTAGCCCTTCTTCAGGATCCGTGGTAGCCTTCAGCCGCCCTGCCGCATGACCGTCCGCCAGCAGTTCCGCAACGCCCGGCTCCTGAATCGGCGACCGGCCCGTCGAGAGATCGACGACCTTCGACTCATTCGGATCGACCCCAATGACCTCGTGGCCGCCCCGGAGCAGACACGCCCCACTGACGACGCCCACATAACCCATGCCGAATATGCTAATCTTCATTTCAGTCCTCTACCCACCCGTTCACCCCACCGCGAATCACCGCGTCCTATAATCCTAGTTGCCTCAACATCATGAAGCCTGCCAAGGGAACTTCGGCTTGCCAGGAGGTTGCCACTTGCCCCAACTTCCCATATCTGCTATAATACACACCTTCACACTCTAGCGACGTGACCGAGTCGATTCGTTATGACCTCGGGCCACTGTGCCTTCTCTTGCGAGCGGGTCGGGTGGACTGGAGGGGGGAATACGAGCTTATGAGCCCACGCTCTTCGCTTTTCGACAACTCGACGGTGGCCCGTGCGATATCCGTTCTCGCCTGTGCACTTGCCATTGCCTGGTCGGCACAGGGGCGGCCACAGCACAAAGACCAGCCCGAGCCGGTGTTATCGTCCGATTTTTCTGTGACAGCGGCCGACGACCGGGCACTGTGGTTCGAGCAGATCACCACGGCCTTTGGTCAGGATTACCTCACCCACGCCGCCAACAGCGACGGCAGGAGCCTCTGTAACGGCATGAATGTCTACTACCTGCGCCGCGAGCTCCAGGCCTTGGTCGACATGTGGCGCGCGACAGACAACAGAGCCTATCTTGACTGCGCCCGGGACCTGACACTCCAGGCGATCAACGAGGCGACGGACAACCCGCGCCCCTTGATCTGGCACGATGAACCACGCGGCGATTGGCCGTGTTTCTATCTTTCAACGGTTGCGACCGAAACGGGAGGCCATAACCAACTCTGCGATTTCCAGGGTGGCGTCGGTTTCCTGATGGTCGCGCGGGCCCTGCGGCTGGTCAACGACCCGGCCACCCGGCACATCACCGCCTTTGTGGAGAATGAGATCGTCGGAAAATGGCTCTATTACAAACCTTCGATCACGCCGTGGCATCTGAAGAATCCCAACTCCTTCAACAATGTCCTCGCCCTTCTCAACACGGGCCGCGATGTCCGCGAGCACTTCGCCTGTCTCTGCCTCGATCTGCACAAGCTTGGCAGCCGCCGGTACGCCTATCGCGCCTGGGCCAGACGCTTGATCGATCTCTATCTAACCGTCCGGTATGACCCTGATGAGCCCGCGCCTGATTCAGAAGGAATAGAGGACCTGATTCCCGACGACTGGGGCCTGTTCCCCCAGATGGCCGAAGAGGGCTATCTCTGGCTTCTGATCCCCAACTACGACGCGAATAAGGCGGTCACCGCCATCGACACATCTCACGGCAATCGCACGGCGTGGCTGGCGGCGCGCGCCTACTCAGAGGGTCTCGTGGATGAGAGCACCCTCGATGGATTGATCAACACCCTCGAATTCCGGATCTGGGCCCCTGAAAACGGTCCGCTGTATTTCAATAACTACGTTGATGGCACCGACGGTGAACTTAACGGCCTGAAGCCGGGTCGAGGCGGCAACGTCTGGTTTGGCTGGCACCGCCTGGCCACCTACGACCGGGAGCTTGAAGCCCTGTTCATTGCTCTGGCGTATGACCTGACCTATGGCGGCCCCAACATACCCAGCGGCGCTCAGAACAAGACCATGGAGAACGCTCCGCTCTGCCTGGAGGCCTGGGGCGCCAGGCTCCTGTCGTCGGGCAGTCAACCTCACAGCTTTCCGTAACCGGCATTCTCTCAGAGCACGGCAGCCAGTACGCCGGCGATTCTCTCAGCGGCGTGGCCATCCCCGTAGAACTCCGGCCTCTCTCTGCTGTCGGAACACCTCTCGAGCGCCACTTTTACAGCCGCAACAATGCGATCCGTGTCCGCACCGGCCAGCGTATTCCAGCCCATTTCGACCAGTTCCGTCCATTCCGTCTCGTCGCGGGCCACCACACAAGGGACGCCGAAGAAATAGGCTTCTTTCTGGACACCGCCCGAGTCGGTCAGGATAGCCCCGGCATGACGCTCCAGGGCAACCATTTCCATATATGAGACGGGATCGACGATGCTGAGCCTGTCAGCGGGCGCTGCGAGAAACCCGAGTTTCTCAAGCGCTTCGGTCGTTCGGGGGTGTGCTGGAAACAGGACCTTTGGCCCGGCAGAAGCGATCTGAGCCAGTGCATCCATAATGCTCCGGAGTCGATCGGATTGATCGGTGTTGCCGGCTCGATGAATGGTGGCCAGGACATACTGGCCGGATCGGACATGATATCTCTCGAGGGCCTGCGCTGGCCCGTTGGGCCCCATATCCATACACTGGCTTGCTTGCCGGGCAATGTCGAGCATGACATCGCCAACATTGATCACGACAGGCGGCTGTGCATTAGCGTCCGGCGGGACATCGGAGACAGCAATCAATGCACCCTGGGCAACGACATGCTCAAGACCCTCCCGCGTCAGATTTCGCGTCGCGTTTGCCGTCGGACAGAACAGGACATCCGAGCAGCGATCGGCGACGATGCGGTTGATCTCTTCGGGCATTTGCCTGTTGCCGCTCCGCAGGCCTGCTTCGACATGCGCGACGGGAACATGGAGCTTGACGGCCGCCAACGCACCAGCCAGCGTCGTATTGGTGTCTCCGTAGACAATCACGCCGTCCGGCTTCTCGCTGAGCAATACGTCTTCGATTCCCGAGAGCATTTTAGCGGTCTGCTCACCATGCCGGCCCGAACCGACCCCGAGGCAATAGCCCGGCGCCGGTAGATCCAACTCCCTGAAGAACACCTCGGACATATTGAAGTCGTAGTGCTGGCCCGTATGCAGCAGGCATTCTTCCAGGCCCCGCGCGCGCAGTTGCCGGGAGACCATCGCGGCCTTGATGAATTGCGGCCGGGCGCCGACGATAGAGACGATCTTCATTCGTTCAACACCTGGCGGCCTGGAACTCGGTAATGACCTCCACGATCCGGCCGGCCGTCTTGCCGTCCCAGAGCAACGGAATTGTCCCCTGCTTCCAAGTCCCTGAGAGAATCCGCTGAGATTCCTCCTCCACGCTGTCCATGTCCACCAGTTCGTTGGTCCCTTGCGCCACGGTGATCGGTCGTTCCGTGTTCGGACGCAATGTCAGGCAAGGCAGCTTCAGGTAGGTCGTTTCCTCCTGGATGCCGCCGGAATCCGTCAGGACGAAACGGGCGTTCTTCTGCAGCGTGATGAATTCCCGATAACGAACCGGCTCGACGATACGAAAGGCGTCGTTGAAAGTCATGTCGATCCCGAACCGCTCGATATTCTTCTTCGTCCGCGGATGCATCGGAAAGACCACTGGAATGCTTGCGGAGAGCTTGTTGAGATACCCCAGAATGCGGGCCAGGGTGTCGCCCACATCCACATTCGAAGGGCGGTGGAGCGTCACGAGAACATAGTTGCGGCGCTGCAGGTCCTGGCTCTGGAGCGTCGCCTCTTCCTGCTCCGGCGCAATATGCGACAGAATGCTGACGAGTGAGTCGATCATGATATTGCCGACGCGGTGGACGCGACCACGGTTGACGCCCTCAGACTTGAGGTTTTCATCGCCATCGGCCGACGGCGTGAAGAGCAAATCCGAGATGGCGTCGGTCACTCGTCTGTTGATCTCCTCGGGCATCGTCTCGTCGAAACTCCGCAGTCCCGCCTCGACGTGGGCCACGGGAATGTGCAGTTTCTTGGCGGTCAAGCTGCACGCCACCGTCGAGTTGACATCGCCAAAGACGACGATCAGGTCGGGTCGCTCCTCGATGAGCACCTTCTCGAACTCGATCATGACCCTGGCCGTCTGCTCGGCGTGCGTTCCGGAGCCGACTTCCAGATAATGGTGCGGCTCCGGCAGATCCAGGTCCTCGAAGAAGGCCTGGGACATGATGTAATCGTAATGCTGACCGGTATGGACGATGACCGGCGCCATCCCTTCGGTCTGGCTCATGGCAAAATACAGGGGCGCCATCTTCATGAAATTCGGGCGTGCCCCGACGATGAGTAGTATCTTCGACACGTTACTGTCCTCCATTGGTCCCAAGGATCGTTTCGTATATGTGAAGGAGTTTTTGGTTTTCTTTGTGCCAGTTGTATTGTTCTGTGACGGCGCGACGTCCATTCTGGCCCATGCGGCGCGCCTCAGCCGGATGCTCGATGAGGTACGTCATGGCCTCAGCGATAGCCTCCGGCTGCGCCGGATCTACAATGAGCCCACACTGATGAGGCTCCACCACCTCCTTGTACAGCGGGAAATTCGACGCGATCACAGGAAGGCTCACCAGCATATAGTCAAAGAGCTTGTTGGGCAGGCAACTCGTATTATTCGAATAAGGCAAGAAGGTAATGATTCCCATTGAGGCCTGGGAGGAGAGCTTCTCCTTCTCTTCATACGGCACCCAGGGAATGAACTTCACGTTGGCTGCAATGCCCCGTTCTTTGGCCAGCGCCTTCAACTCATCCTCAAACAGAGCGGGACGCGCCGAGCCGACCAGTTGGAGTTCCCAGGTTGGATAGCGCCGGGCCACAAGACTGAAGGCCTCCACCACTTCGAGAAGGCCGCGCGTGCGCGACATGCCGCCGAGATAAATGATCTTCTCCTGAGGAGTCTTTTCAAACGCTCCCGCCAGTTCGACGATCGGATAGTTTTCGATCCGGCCAGATGGGACTTTCAGCTTCTCGTAACGAGCCCCAACAAACGGGGTCGTGTAGATCACGTAGTCGAAGAACCGCACGACCGCGCGCTCGAAGAGGTCGAAGGACTTACTGACGCATCGCCTCAGCCATTTGGCGATCCAGAACTTGTCCAGAATGCTGTTGGGATAGTGCTCGTGGACGTCCCAGATCACTTTCTTTCGGTACCCTTTCAGCAGCAAACCGACGATCATCAATTCGGGATCGTGGAAGTGATAGACGTCGGCGTCCTCTTTGACCGCCAGCCTGAACAGGCGCCACAGGACCTTGGTCATCCGCTCGATTCGGCTCTTCGGCTCGGGCAGCGGAACCACACGCACACCATCAACAACCTCGGCCTTATCATGCTTAGCAATCAGCACGACCTCATAACCCGCCTTGGCCAGACTCTTGGCTTCCTTGTGGAAAATGCGTCCATCGAACGGGATATGGACCGATGTCAGGATGCAGACCTTGGCGCGATGTTGTTTAGGTGAATCATTCATCAATTGCTCTGGCTCACTGCACAAGGCGGCGCGACCAGCGCCCGGAGCGCGTCGGCGAATACTTCGGCGTTACGCTCGGAGTCAAACCTATCCCGGGCGTGTTCGAGTCCCTTCTGTCCGGCGGCAAGCCGGAACGGAGTATCGGTAATCATCCGCTCCATCGCCATGCGAAACGCGCCGGCATCGCGGGCCTCGACGAGCAGACCTGTCTGACCATCAACAACGGCTTCGCGAATCCCTCCCACGTTTGTCGCCACAACGGGTAACGCACAATTCATCGCTTCCAGGACCGCCTGAGGCAGCCCTTCACTGTACGATGGCAAGACCACAAAATCCGCTGCCTGAAGGAACCTGGGGATCTCTCCTGGCCCGACCCGACCAAGCAGGTGGACCGCATTCTGTCGCCCCACTCGGTCGGCAAGCTGAGCCAGATGATCCCGCGCCGGACCGTCACCGACGCAGACGAGGCGGAAATCCTCGTGTTTACCCAGCAGGGATTCACTGGCTTTCACAAGTTCGTGGATGCCTTTGCTCTCAACCAGGCCTCCGACATAAATGGCAACGATGCCGTCCGTCGCCCAACCAAGTTGCTTTCGGACAGATGCTTGGTCCACGACTGGGGTGAAGGCCTCCGCATCCCTGCTCAGATACACACAGAGAGGCTCACGCCGGCACGCTCCCGTTTCGGCAAGTCTTCTGCAGATCGACTCGCTAACCCCTACAGGCAAATCGACCCGCTCTAGCGTTCGGCACAATCTCTCCCACAGAACCGGCATTCGGTCTGGATAGACCATCACATCGCTGCCAACCGCCAGGCTGGCGACGGGCAAGCCCAGTCTATCGCCGATGGCCACCGCCGCCTCGGCATCGGGCAGCATCGACACGCCCAGCACAAGATCGAAGGGATTCTCGCGATGCCATCGCTCGGCCGTACTCAGGGCGCTGAAAGCCAGAGCCTTCCCCTCGAAGCGACGAAAACCGAAGCCGGGAGGCCTGAGATAATTGACCCGCCGAACCTGGAGTCCGTTGGGCGGAATGAGCGGATTGGCCGGTCCATAGTCTCGCCAGCGCGGCAAGTGATAGAGCGGCCACGGCGCCCAGGGCCGACCGACGAGAAAGTCACATTCGATCCCGCACCGACGCAGATATTGCGCTTCGCGACAGATGAAAATCCCGTGTCGCTCCGAACTGGCCGCTGGGAACATATGGCTAATCGTCAGTATACGCAAGTTCTTCATCCGCTTCGTCAGCGAGGTCGTCGGTCTCCTCGGCGCGCCACCAACTGAGACGCTCGGCCGCCAGGACGAAGGCCAGGAACACCCAGTAGTATTTCGCCGAGACCTGCTTGATGTTGAGCCCCATTACCAGGAGGAAGGTCAGAATCGCACGGGCGTACAGTTTCTCCAGAGTCAGAGGCATGCGTTTGACCGTCAGCATCAGCAGGATCACAAAGGCAGTAAACAGGATCGCCCCCGGAACTCCGTAGACGCCGAGGGAGAAGAAGAAATCATTGTGAGGCCAGATCGGGCTGCCGGTCCGCTCGAACCAACTGTAATAGCCCGCTCCGACGGGCCGGATCATGGCGCTGTCGACCGCCTTCTTGATCGGCACCATTCTGAAATCGATCGCCGTCTTAGCACGCTGAACGTCGGTCAGACGCGACGCCACCGAACTGTCCAAGCCGCGCTGCTTGATCAGGAAACCGACCGAAACCGAGGCCAACAGGATCACCAGCAGCGCCAGCACCGCCAGGGTCGGCCGGCGCAGGACTTGCCGGACGAACAACAGAGGCGACAACATGGTGAAAGCCAGAGCAACCAGGCCGCCGCGCGAGCCGATCTTCAGCATCATCACGGGCAAGAACAGAATCGCCACAAGATAGACGGCGCGCCAGAGCAGACTCTTATCGCGCGCGAAAAGATAGACTGCTGAGAGAAACGCCAGCGCCGTCAAGGCGGCCAGCATGTTGGCGTCGATGGCGCTGCCGAGCGTCGCGGCGTAACGCGTGTCCCGCGTTTCCTGCATCGCTCGAATCGCGGCGCCTGTTTTGAAGGCCAGCACCGTGGTCCCGACCATGCCGATAACATATGAGCGTAGGGCCCAGAGGAAGGTTCTTTCATGGTTGGTTTCGAGTATCCAGTACACAATCAGGACCAGCACGAGTAATTGGAGCTGGGTGAAGGCTCGCGTGATCTCCATCTTCAGGTAAGGCTGCGGCAGCGACGCAATGAAGATCCAGAGGCTCAGCCCCCCCGCCGCCCAGAGCGCCTTGTGCCGGATGCGCAGGCCTGGACGGGTCAACATGACGTTGAGCAGGAAGCTGGTCGCCAACGCCAGGCCCACACCGCGATCGAGGCTGAAGGCCTGCCTGAACCCGATCCCGGCGCCGGTCGGGAGAACCAGCATCAGGATGCAAAGGGCGAATGTCGGCTTGATCAGCATGCCGACGAACGTGGGAAGGGCGATGACCGCGGCCCCGACCAGAGGATTCTTGGCCAGCACGACAATGCCGAACCCGATGGCGCAGATCAACAGCCAGAGCGCCAGGAGCAGCGTGTTCATCGCGGGCGGAAACTGAATGTCCGAGGTTCGCTCCCCAGGCTCGTAGAGCAAGCCATCGTCGTCTAGTTCATGGATCCAGGTCGCGTACATTCTACCTACGTCAGACGTGTAGCGTGCGCCGCCTTTATCGGCATCGCTTTTATCGGCCCTTCAGTCCTCTCGAACGGAGGCTATGCCGAGCCGCTCTTCTCCCTGTTCTTTCGTTTCAAAAGGCGGGCGACGTGAAAGAGCTTGCGGAGAATTGGTCTATTACCCGAAAGCGCGTAACGCGCGGTGTAGAACTTGAGCATATCGATGTAATCGCTTCGAATCGGCTTCCAGAGCTTCTGCCGGTACGTGGGGACGCGTCGGCCGGTCCAGCGGAACAGGGCCATCCTGGCGCCCAGCTTTCTCTTCTTGAACAGCGCGTGGCCTTGTGAGGCCGCCAACTGCCGAACGTCAAGGTCCGATACCTGGACGTATTCTTCGGCCGCGGCCGCCTCCAGCAACTCCTCGGCCGCCGGCGTTCGCGTCAAGACGAAAGAACTACCCAATTTGTCCGTATCCATTACATCCGGGACCCACGCATCGCCACACGACAAGTCGCTCAACTCGCCCAGCATGTCGCTGCACAACGTGCACCGCCGCAACGAATAAGGGCCAAGCTTCTTGTAGTAGTCTTTCAGCGGAACCACGGTCTCAGTTCCATCGTTCTGCCGAACCCGCAAGCTGCCGGGCCAGCCACGACCTCGGTATTCCAGCGTAGCAACCGACTGCGGGGAAATGCCCAGACTGCGCAGGAGCTTTTCCGTCCCCTGGAAACGGTAGTCGATGCTACAGGCCGTACTTATGTGGTAGCGAATTCGGCTCCGCAATCCCTCAATGTGCTGTTCGGCCTTTCGAATGCCTTGTATATGGCACGGAAGCCCCACGACGGCGAATCGGCCGTCGGAATGGAGAATCTTCTTCAGAGCCACACCCGCGGCAACGGGACAATACTTGGAGCCGGCCGCCGCGACGATCTCTTCCTTCGTTCGGGCGAGGAAAGAGACGGGTTCCAACGGTTTTCCCGGCCGCATGCGTGTGACCAGCGCGCCGTCAATCAGTCCATGCTCCAGGGCAAAAACCAGCAAGGCCGTCACCATGCCGCCGGAGGCCCCGTCATAGCGCATGTCCTTGTCGAGAGCGTGACCGATATAGCTGCCGAGGTATTTGCCGATCGCGACGTCCTCCGGGATGTCACCCATCAGTGCGGCAGTGAACCTTTCAAAGTCCATGCCATGGCCGGGACAAACTTCCCAGCATAAGCCGCATCGCGTACATCGGTCCTTGTCGATCTTCGGAACGAAGTGGCCTCTGCGACGATCGATGACCATCTCCAATGCGTCGCGGGGGCAGATCCCCGCACAAGTGCCGCATCCCAGGCACAGACCCTGCTTGACCACCTTGCGGATCGTAGCGGATTTGCGTTTCATCGGTTCCGATGGGCTGTCGCTGAGCCCTTGACGAGTTGCGAGATCTCCCGGAGCCGGCTCGACAGGTCGCACCCCACCGTCTCCAGAGCCGTCCGAATGGAGGCGCGCGACTCGAAGAGTTCGAGGGCCCTGCACGCGGCGGCTCGTTCGTTCATGACGTCCATGTCCACAATCTGGTGTTCGCATCGGCACATCTCTCCGATAATGCCATGTGTTCGTGTGTCCCGGCGATTTGTCATCGCCACAAAGGGCGTGGCCACCGAGACGCTGCCGATCAATGAGTGCGTTCGTTCTCCTATCACGAAATCACACTCACGAATGATACCCTTGAGTAGCCGGGCAGTGCAATCTTCTTCGAGAATCATGTGGTCATTTGCTTCCGCTTGCATTTGCTCGACCACATGACGAGCCGCCCCAATGTCGCTACCATCGTCCTCGATCGAATGAGGCAGAAACAGCACAAAAGCGTCTTGCTCGGCGATCAGGGCGTCAAGGACTGTCGCAATGTACTGGGCGTGAGCCCGTTGCTTGGCTCGACCGCTTAGCTCGGGACGAAAACCGGCGTAGACGCGACCTTTTTCCAGTACCGTCGCCGCAATGACCGGTCTGCCGGCCGAGCGCGCCCGCCGGTAGCCTTCAGACCGTGCGAGGACTCCGCAGGCCTGATCGGCCTCCGCGGGCGACATGGCAAAAGCCGGATCAGGGGCGACAACCAGCTTCTCGGGCCGGCGCGCCACCTGCCTCATACTCTCGCACGAACATCGCTCCCGAAATACACAGAAATCAGCTTCGTCCAGGGCCCGACGATAAAGGCCGGCCTTATACGAGCGTCCCGCTCCGATCCCGGTACTGGCGCCAAGGATGCCGGTTCGCTTGCCATGCTTCCTAGCCAGGCGAATGATCCCGCACGATTCGACACAGAAGACGCCATCGTGTCCGACCAGCACATACTCAGCACGCTGGAAGAACTCTTGCAGGGCCCGGCATCTTTCGTTCCTTGCCGTCGTGAGGTTCTTCAACTTCGCATATATGCCCAGACGCAACTGCGTCGCAATGGCAACTTGCAGGAGAATTCGACTTCGGCCGGACAGGTTGGCGTTGCCTTCGAATCGGAACAGCCACTGTCTGGGGAAGACCGTGATATTGCCCTTCTGAGTCACCTCAGCAACATTATCGAAGAGGCCCAGCGCAACCGGTCGGCCTTCCGACAGCATCTCTTCGATCCCGCGAACGATCGCCTCTTCGCCTTTGTTCGCAATCGGTACGTAGTCGGCCACTAGAATGTGTAGAGTATCGTTCATCACCATCCAACAAGCCTAGATCGGCGGCAGATCACCACTTTCGACTCCCGGCTCAATCCGTCCCCTTCCCAGGACTCTCAGTAAGCGCCGGCGCTCGATCGGCGCCAGACTCAGGAACCATCCACAGACCGCTGTGAGCGCCCCGCCGGCGGTGATCACGGCCAACAACCCCAGCCACGAATCTGGAGGAGCGCCGAGTTTCCAAACGGTCATCAGCAAAACACTGGGCAAGCTCCCGGCCAGGGCGGGTCGCCATACGCGTCGGAGGCTCTCTCGCCAAGCGATCTTCATTATCCTGTTGAAGTAGACCGGCAGAACGAGACCCGAGACGATGGCCATGGGTACTGCGTTGCACCAAGCGATACCGCGAAGGCCCCAGCCAAGGAACTTCACCGCCAGGACCACACTCGAGATGCAGAGGACTGCGGTTACGGCCGTTAGCACGCCGAACACTTTGTGCTCGCCCCGGCCGACAAGAACGAGAAAGTTGCTGTGTTGAACCAGGCGTATGCAATGGCCCACCGTCAGAACGGCCAGGACGACCGCCAGGGAATCCACCACCCCGGGGTCCTGGAACTTCTGACCGACCCAGACCGTCAGGAACTCCCGGCCGAAAACGACCAGGAAGCAACCGGCCGGGATGATCAACAACAGACTGTATTTCTGGGTCAGGAAGGCGATTTCCTTGACGCGCGCCTGATCGTCCCGCGCGTCGAGATCGCTGACCGCCGGCTTGATCGCCCGGGTGAAGGCCTGCAAAAGCTGAGAAAGCAGCAGGACACCCGCGGTGGCGACCGCGAAACGACTGATCTGAGCCGTGCCCAGGAAGACGCCAATGACCAAGTCGCTGGCCTTGTAGATGACCAGCGCGCCCATCGCATACATGAACGTGTTCATGCCATAGAAGAGCATCTCCTTGAGCAATGTCAAGTCGATATAACGCGTCGACAGCGACACATCGGGCAGCAAGCGGCGAACGAAGGTGTACTGCAGGAGGCGCGTTGCGATTTCACTGACGCCAAACACCATGCCCATGGTCAACACACTGTAGCCGCGAAGTACGAGCACCACCACCACAGTAGTTCGTACGATAAGAACTCCCAAAGTCACAATGCCAATGACGTCGTATCGCTGCAATCCACTGAGAACAGCGGTGGTGAGCTGAAACGGACTGGAGAGGGCAAAGCACAACCCGGTCACCAGGACCAACAGCCCGGCCGTCTGGATCAGGTCGGGCTCAATCGCAAACCAATCACCGACCTTCGCATAGAGCAGAAGACTCACAAGAACCACCACGATCGCCAGCGCCGAGAAGAAGAACAGCGCTGTGCTGATCACCCTGGCGACACCCTCATGATCGTCCCGGGCCAGACAGACCGGGATGTGTCGGTTGACGGCGCTGTTGAGCCCCATGCCCAGGATGCCGCGATAGCGGAAGAGCGAACCGACCAACACCCAGACGCCGTAGCGGGCCTCACCGAGCCGGCCCAGGAAGAACCGGATCAGGAAGAAACCGACGACCGCGTTACTCATCAATGCCAGAACGTTGAAGAGCGTGTTGTGGATCAGCCGTCTTGAGGTTGTGACCGGTTGCGTCATGGTCTTCCAGAATCTTGACGTCGTCCTCTTGGCAGGATACGCGGCACTTTCGGGCCGTACAGAACAGATTGGCCGAGGCGAAATGTCGTGCATCCCAGGCCATGATTCTTCTGATGCCGGCTCCGAGCGGTCCGAAACGATCGGCGAGCAGAACCACCATCTTGAGCACGCGCGTGAAGAAACCCGTCCCGTCGCACTCGGCAATGGCGAACCGGCTGCGATCCAGGAGCTTCCGAAGGGCGAGAGGTGAGAAATGCTCGTGCCAGCGCTTCGCCGCCGAGACATCGCCGATCAGCCCATCCGGATTCGAGGCATAGCGCTGATCGTAGGCGTGCGGCGAGTATTTCCGCGAATAGTACCATCGATGTAGGCGTGGGAACCGAAACTTTAGGTTGCCCATGTCCAGAAAGGACAGCGCGTGCCGACCCGGAACGGTGACGATCAACGTCCCATCGTCCTGCAGGACTCGATACAGTTCGTCCAGCAAGGCTTCTTGCTCGTCCACGTGCTCGATAACGTCCAGAAGCGTGATCGACGAGAAGAAGGCATCGGGGAACGGCAAGGGCGCCACCTGGTTGATGTGCATGATCTCGAGCCCGCCGGAAGATCTTTCCGCTTGCCTGATCGCCTCCCGGCCGATGTCCACGCCGATCAGACACTTGATGTGCCTGTTCCGCAGCGCCCGGAGAAACCGGCCGTCCCCACAGCCGAAATCCAGATGCGCCGCCCCACCGGCGGGCACATGCTGCCATGCGAAGCCATAACGGTCGCAGCCGAACGGATTGTGTGACTCAAGTCTCGTACGCATAGGCGCTCACATATCCTGCTCTCGACCCGCTGCAGGGCAAGGCTGAGCCACGCGCCACAGAAGGCCGCTTCGAACGAGATCGTACCTTCCCAAAACGAATTCGGGGCAATATCCCGGATGTGGGGACGTCACGTAGACGGGACGCCGGCCCAGAGATTGCTCCAGCGTCTTCTGACTATACGGCGGCGCCCCGGCGCTGCAGACCAGACCCGTGACGATCTTCACGTCGGGCCGCCTGCCCTGGACTTCCTGAACGTACAGGAGTGGCGCGACCGTCGTGGTATCGGCATAGATCAGCGTATCGGGCGGCGCCGCTTCCAACACTTCCCGGGCAAAGCGCTCAGCCCCTCGGCACCCTGTCTTCCAGGGCTGTAGAAAATACGCATAGTCATCTCGGTAGGCGATGTCGCCACGCGTTCCGATCGCCAGATTCGACCGCGCCGCCAGCGTGGGGACGATGGCATAAACGCCAACGGGCAACAGAGCGCAACCTCCTATGAGATACACCAGCGCTCGGCGACAAACCCGCTGGCGAACCCAGCGGACCCCTACGCCAACAACCGCTGAGGCAATGACATAGAACGGAATGAAGAATGCGTAACGGTCCGCGACGGTGTAACGAAAGGCGAAAATGAAAAACAATACCATCAAGACCAGGACGATGTTCCGGACAGGCGACGTTCGTCCCATTCTGTAGAGAGCAACGCAGCCGACAGGAAACAATAGCACATTGGGCGTCGGAAAATTCAGAACCAGGAACAGAATGTTCTCTTTGACCATTCTGCACGACAGGCCGGCATTGAGCACATCGCCCTGCCATCGATCGCCAAAGGCCGCCGAGGCAAGCGCGCCAAAGATGTCGCCGCTCTGGATCATGTGTTTGACAATCAGGTATTCATAGGGCAGCGCGCCGACCATCCAGAGCAGCGCGACGAGGCCCACGTCCTTCGCACGAATCGTTCTCTTGCCCAGCAGAATCACCAGCAGCGCCGCGTAGCAGATCAGTGGGATGCAAGCCAACATGTGAACGGCAATCGCCAGGCCATTAAGCAGACCGAGCAGGTACAAGTATCCCGTTCGCCTGCTCTTGCTATACTGTAGCAGGACGATCAATTCGCCCAGGAACAACGCCGTCCACAGGGTATAGGTCTCGGCGATACAGGCGTGCCGCCAGAACGTATGCGATAATGCCAACGTCAGCGCCGCGATAACGGCCGGGAACTGTCGATTCAACCACAGACGCACCAGAAGATACAGATTCGCCACCGCCACCGCTCCGGCGATCGCCGAAACGAGATTGACCCGATAGCCAAACTCGCCGACCGGGAAGTGCTTGGCGCCCAGCGCCACAATGTAATACAACGGATGGGCGATCGCCAAGCCCAGGAATCCCTCAATGTCATTATGCCAGAGACGATACTGAATCAATCCACTATCCTGCCAGAGCGCCCCCGGCGCACAACTGAACGTATAGAGCGCACCGGAAACCAACAGCACAGCCGCATAGACGTAGAACCCGCGCGATCTGGATTGGTCGATAGACATGAGTTATGCAGAGCGTCGCTCTCTCAACTGACGGTGACCACCAGGCCCTCGTCGCTGATACTGTAGTCAAAGAATCGAGCCCGCTCGTTAGGAGGCTCGTTTTCCAGCATGCGGCGAACCGCCATCGCATCGTTGGGCGACTTGCAGATCAGCAGCAGGAAACCACCGCCGCCGGCGCCCAGGAGTTTGCCTCCATAGATATGGGGCTGCACGCGAGCCATCAATCGTTCGATCTCATCGTTGCTGCTGTTCGGGTCCAGCCGTTTGTTCAGTCGCCAGGCGGTGTCAACCAACGACCCGAACCGAGCGATATCCTTGCGAACGAAGCTATCCATAACCTCCCGCGCGACGTCGCCGATGTGTCCCAGCGTCGCCAGCGTCGCCCGGTCCCGACTCAGGTAGCGGCCCACCACCTGCTGGAGAATATTCTTCGCCAGTCGCGTGATCCCGGTGTAGTACAGCAGCGATTGGCCGCCATTGCGTTGCGGGTCTAGAATATCCTGTGGCACATAATGAATATGGGCATCGGGAACCATACCCGACTCGGTAACGATCATCTTGACGCCGTCCACCACCCCGCCGATCTGGTCCTGCCATCCCCCGCCGGTCGTCAGGGCCTGTTCGAGCCTGAGCACCTGGTGAAACAACTGGCGATGCGAGAGATCGCGCCCCACGACCCGGCCCAGCGCCGCGGCAATTACCGCCCCCATAATACTGGAGGTCCCCAGTCCACTGCCCTTCGGGATAGCCGCCAAGGTCGTCAGTTCGACCCCACCGCCAAAGGCCTCCAGCACCTGCTTCAGGGTGCGCCGGCGCGGTCCGCCGGCGCCGGTCGGAGACAAGCCGGCCAACACCAGCGCCGCCTTGGCCAGGGCGAAACTGCCCGTGGCCTTGCGATAGTCCAGCAGGTCCTCGAACCGGCGGATTTCGATACGGACGCCAAGATCGATCGAGCCGATCCGAATCACCGGTTCGTCGATGACACGTACATAGGCTTGAATCGGAGGCTGACCGTTCAGATCGACGCCGGCATTGATCACGCAGCCGCCCCGCTCCAGGGAATAGGGCGGGGTATCCGTCCAGCCGCCGCCGACGTCGAGGCGGGCCGGGGCCCGCGCCCAGACAATCTCATCACTCCGCAGCACGCTGCGCGGACAGGTGCTCTCGGTGGTCCCACTGGCGACGATCGCTCCCTCCAGGGCTTCAAAGGCAACCTCTCGTGCCCGGTCGGACCATTGCGCGATCGTGGTGCGCGCAGCCGGGTAAAACCCCAGCGACTTCAGCCAGTCGCGCTGGGCGCGACTTGCCCTCTGCCTGACCGAGGGCAGCACATCATTCAGTAATGTATCACCATCCTCATAGAGTTGCGCCAAGGCGGCCCCCAGCGTGTGTATGATTCTCGGGAACGCCAGAGACGCCATGCCGCGTTCTTCCCGGCTCTCGAAATAGCGGTGGGCCTCTTTCAGGATCTCGGCCACCCACGCATCCCTACCGGTATCGTCGCGCATCAAGTAAGCCAATTCGCGCGCCGAGAATCCACTGCCCGGACGGAATACCTGGCGCAGCGAACTGCGCATGCGATCGGCCCAGATGCGATCCCGCCGCTCGTAGAATCCCGCATGGTCAGCCAGCGCGAGAATCTGTTTGAGACTGTACCGGTCCGCGGCGCGCCATGCGGCACAATCGTTCTCCGAGGCCTCGGTTGGCTCCAGCATCCAGAGCCAACGCCGGTAGTCCATGTGGCATTTGACTGAAGGAAAGAGTCGCGCGTTCCAAAGGGTCCGATCTTTCGCCGCGATGTCCTGACCCCAAACATCGGACAACTCAGCGCCGACGTCCTGCAACCATGTTATCATATTCTTGCCACAGAACACGGCGCCTTCGCCGACCGCCTCCTTGAACGTATCGTCGACGCCGTAGCAGCGGACGAACCATACCCGGCTCGCACCCTTGCCTCGGCCCTTGATCACATCCAGGCAGGCGCCGGCCCGCAGTGTCAGCGGCTCGTCGATATCGGCCCCTACGACGACATTGCCGCCCCCGAGCGTCACCGACGAATCGATGCGGCATCCCTCCACCCAACCGCCAGTGCCCTGCACAGTTCCGGCACCGGTCAGTTCGTTGTTGATATCCAGATAGGTTTGCAGAAATGAGATGCCTCTGTCCTCCTGGAGCAGGCGCGTGCCACTGCTGAGGATCGCTCGGCTGGACCCGAAGTCCAGAAAATCGCAGTGCTTCAACAACTGGACATTGAACGGGATCGCTGAAAGCGTCTTGAACAGGGTGCCCAGCATGCCGTTCGACCATTTCGAGCCACTGTCCTTCGCTGATTGCAGATACGTCTCCAGGCGCGACTGCGTACCCATAGCACAGCAGATCTCGCGGTAGAAATCCAAACCCCGCTCCAGCACAGCCTTGCCCCGTCCGCCCTCCAGGGCCAACCGCCCGCGCGCCGCCGGTCGCACGCCGAAGATCTGCATTAACCGAACCGCCGTGGCCCCGTCAAAATGCATCACACCGATATCCAGGCACGACTGATCATAGGCGTTGATCGCTCCCCTTCGTTTCTGCTCGTCAACCGATGGCTTCTGCAGATACACCTGAACCTCACCGCCGCGGCCCTGGCAAAACACGCCATGCCGACTCGCCTGTTCAGGCTGTGCATAGCAAGCCAATCCCGTAATACCGGCCCGTGTGAATCGCACCTCAGACGGCTCAAATCTCAGTAGAACATCACCCGAAGCAATGACAACCTGCCCCTGGCCCGGCTCCGACTCAGGCAACGACAGGTAGACCGGCAACTGACGGTCGAACAAGCTCAGACACGCCGCACTGTCGCTCTCTCCCGGGACGGGAATAAAGATCTTCCCACACGGGCCGTAGGCGGGCAATCGCCGTGAATCACCGCCGGCGTGAATGATCAGAACGCGCAACTCACGAAGGATTCGCTCCCACGCGCGCGGGCTGCTCTTGCCCGGCTTTCCTTTCAGACGCCGGCGCACCACCTCCATCAGACAATACAGTGTGCTGCCGCCGCTTCCGATACGACAACCGCCTGGATCGGCTACCACGATGCTCTCGCGGATCTCACTGAGCAGCCCCAGTTCGCGGCGCACGGCCAATTGCGATTCATACGCCTTGGCCTGCGCCTCGTTCGAAGCCGTTACGATCAGATAATCCCAGGAGCGGACTTTCGCCTCCATACTGCTCTGCCCTTCCACAACCGTCCTACTTGCTCGTTGCCTTTTCACGGTGTTCCTGGACGATCATCCGGAGCGTCTCGTCCAAGTCGATACGCGGCTGCCAGCCGATGGTCTTGCGAATCCGTTCCGTGCTCGGCACCCTGCGCATCATGTCCTCGATAGGTCGCCCGTAAGCGACTTCGTAGGGCACAAACTGCTTCTCACTGCGACTGCCTGTCAACGCAATCACTCGGTCCGCCAGTTCTTCGATGCTCACCTCTTCCGAGGCGCCAACGTTAAAAATCCCGCCCACGGCCTCCTCAGACCGCATCAAGCCCATGACCGCTTCCACCACGTCCTCCACGTTGCAGAAACATCGGCTCTGCTGGCCCGTCCCGCAAATACAGAGCGGCTCGTTCCGCAGCGCCCAGTCCACAAATCGCGGCACGACCATGCCGTAGCGTCCGCTTTGACGCCGGCCAATGGTATTGAAGAATCGCCCGATCACGACCCCCAATCCGTACTGCTGATAGAAGGCCTGCCCCAGAAACTCATCAATGGCTTTGCTGCAAGCATAGGCCCAGCGTGAGACACTCGTGCTCCCCAACACCAGGTCATCTTCCTCCCGGAACGGAATGCTATCGCTCTTGCCATACACTTCACTGGTCGAGGCGATAAAGATCTTGCGGCCGAATTTGCCGGCCGCCTCCAACACGGCCTCGGTTCCGCCGATGTTTGTCTCAATCGTTCGCACGGGATCGTCGGCGATCAACTGAACGCCAACCGCCGCGGCCAGATGGTAGACGACCTCACACTGCGAAACCAGCAATTGCATCAACGCTGGATCTCTAACATCCCCTTTGACGAACGCCAGCCTCGCATCGCCTCGCAACGCTTCGATGTTTTCAAGCGTGCCGGTACTCAGATCGTCCACAATGACGACTTCTTCGCCATCGGCGACTAACCCCTCAGCCAAGTGCGAGCCGATGAACCCGGCGCCGCCTGTAATCAATGCCTTCATGAATTGCCCGCCTAAACCTCAGCAAACCTGTTGAAACTCATTCTTCAGAGGACCTGAGCGTAACCGATTCGACACATGGCAGCAACCGTCGATTTGTGTGGACTCCGTCCCCGTCGGGCGCCCAGCGGCGCCGCACCGCCCTGGCCCTCGCCAGACTTCGCGTCCAGGTAAACCCCAATCGTAGCACCTTCGTCTTCACCCTAAGTATCGGAATAATAAGAACATAGCTTTAGGTAAACCCAGGTTGACACAATGCCGATTCGCCTGTGATGCGTCCTATTTGCTCGCCCCACACAGGCCGCTCCTAAGCACGCCCCATCCGCCGCGCCAGCCATTGCCCGGAGGCCGAATCCGCATCCGACCTGCCCCATCGTCCCAGCCGCGATTTTGGCCATCCAGCGCCTTCCTTGACACCTCCACTACGCCTCGTTTTATGAGACGCACAGTTCAACAGGCCCCGTTTCCCGCGCCGGCGAGCTCTCGAATCACCGGCGTTGCCCATAAAGCGCCTTGGATGCGATTGGAAAGGTACGTAGAATATAGAGGTTAGGAAATATACTTTTCTAGGGAGTCCATTTGCGCATACGATCATTCACCCTACTCATGCTGCTTCAGTTCTCGGCTCTGGCGTCAACAGCCGGAGCAGAACGCTGCATCTCTTCTGTTGACCTTCAGGACAAGCTTCACGGCATGTGGATAGGCCAACTTATCGGCAACGCCGCCGGTCGCTCCACCGAAGGTCACTACGACGGACCAGAGCCCAACCCAGCCCCGTCTGTGCCCTGGCTGATCAAGCAAGTCTGGGATGCCGACGACGATACCGACATTGAATACGTTGCCCTGCACACGTTGGAGACCTATGGCTTCGACTGCAATACAGCGGATATCCGAGAGCAGTGGCTCGAGCATGTCGCCGCCGATGGCATCTACATTGCCAATAAGCAGGCTTGGTATCTTATGCTGGACGGCCACCTGCCCCCCGAGACGGGCAGCCGCACGTACAATCAGCACTGGTACTCGATCGATGCCCAGATCGGCACGGAAACCCTCGGCGCCCTCTCGCCGGGCTTGCCGCAAGTCGCAGCCGACCTGACGGCCCGCTTCGCCCAGGTGACCAATGCGGGCCATGCCGTTCACGCAGCACAATTCTACGCGGTCCTGTACTCCGAGGCATTCTTTGAATCCGACGTTGCCCAACTCATCACCATCGGTCTCGAGGCCATGCCCATTCAGAGCCGGACGACCGATGTCGTCACCGACGTTCTCGAGTGGCACCGCATTGACCTGGTCGACGGCGTCCCCGACTGGCGGACGACCCGGAGCAAGCTGTACCAGAAGTATCAGGGACCTGACAGCTTCGGACGCTACTACAACTGGGTCGAGTCGACTATCAATACTGGCGCCACGGTTCTCGCACTACTCTACGGCCAGGGTGATTTCAAGGAAACGGTCCAGATCGCCGTCCTAGCGGGCTGGGACTGCGACTGCAATCCCGCCACCGCCGGCGGCCTTCTCGGGATTATCAACGGCCTTTCGCAGTTGCCGGCTGATCTGACGGACCCGGCCCTTTGCGGCGACCAGTATCTCAACTCACGCCGGCCCGGCCTGCCGACCCTTGATGCCCCCCTGCCTCAAGTAGAGCCCATTTCCGCGATCGCCGGTCGTATGCGCGTCCTGGCCGAGGAGAACATCCTACGAAATGGAGGATACCAGCGCAACGGCCGTTTCACCGGCTTTTTCTATCTCCCCGAGCATGGCCAGGAACTCTATGACCCTAACACTGCAACTATTCCCGGACCTGCCAGCCTTGTCGCACGAGCCATCGCAGCCGGAATGAGCGTCACCCCCGACGCCTCCGTCGCTCGTTACGACGAAACCTCCGACCGCTACAACCTTCACACGATCATCGATGGCGTCACAGACAATTCCCTTACGGGCCACCGCCCCTACTCCACCTATATCTCCGACCCCGCGCAGCGTCCGGAAACCGACTGGTTTGAATTGCGCTTTTCCGGGGCCGTAAGGTTTGACGGCCTCACCTTTTATGAGGGGGATCTCCTCTGGGCCGCCATCAATACCTACTATCGGGATGACCAGCCGCGCGGTGGCTATTTTGACGATCTGAATGTCCAGGTGCGTGCAGACGGCCAGTACGTGACGCCTGAGAACCTAAAAATCTCCACTGCGATGAGTCCGTTTGCTATCTACCAAACCCTTGCGTTCGCTTTTGCACCCATCGTGGGCGACGCCATCCGCATCGTAGGCACGCCTGGCGGCACAGATGGCTTCACGACGATCCTTGAACTCGAGCCAAGCGGCGAGCTCTATGCCGGCCCACAGGTCGTCACTGTCATGCTTGGCGATGGGCACATCTCCCCAGTCGACCATCGCAAACTGCTCCTGGCCTTTAGCGAACCTGTCGACCTCGAGCTGCAAGATATTCAACTCACAAGCCTTTCAAGTGGCACACAGATCGATCTGACTAGCGCAACGCTTCTTCAAAATGCCCCGCGCCGCAAGGCCCTCCTCACGCTGCCGGAGATATTGCCTCAAGCCACATACTCTCTCGGGCTCAAGTGCGCGGCCATCACCGACCGGTTCGCCTTGCCGCTTGCAGACAACGACCAGAACCCCACGGACGGGCTCTGGACGGCCACGTTCGCCGTGGATGCTCTGCCGGCGCCGAGCCTTTGAGTTCGCCATCCTTGCCCAGCCATCCCTGTGATCGCTACATACCCTACACACAGCACGCCTTCGCGCAATGACACCGTACCGCCCGCCAAAACCTTCTTAAGGCTGACTTGGTTACCGCCGATATGACCTCAGAACGGGCTCCGGGTCCCGCCGCAAGGATGCCCACCAGCACTGGAACAGGGCTTATTAGCCCCCGACCCGGCGATTTTCTCGTCGTGGCCACAGAAGGCAAGGTACATAACCGTGAAGACCGCACAGCAGATAGCCAAACCCACCGCCGGCCGCGATCCACTCGCCGCCTCTTTCGACATCATGCCGGCCGGCCCCCTGACTCTTTCCGGCCGTATACAGAGCTTTCGCTATGCCGCACGCGGCGTCCGCCTGATGCTCAGATCCCAACACAACGCCTGGCTTCATGCCGTCGCATCATGTTGCGTCCTCATCGTGGGCGGCCTTAGCCTCCTATCCGTCCATGAATGGTGCTGGATCATTCTCGCCATTATGGCCGTCTGGACGGCTGAGGCACTCAACACCGCCCTCGAACTCCTTGCCGATGTCGCCTCGCCCGAGTTTCACCCGCTCGTGGGCCAAGCCAAGGATGTCGCTGCCGGAGGAGTGCTCCTATCGGCCGTCGGGGCAGCCATTATCGGACTGCTCATCCTAGGCCCGCACTTTCCCAAGCTTCTCCACTCCCTCACCCACTGAGTGCCCCGCCTCCCTTTTCGGGGTTTTCAGTGCTGATAACCCTTTTTTTGACGTGTTTGCCGCGACCCGTCCCAACACATCTGTTTCACGTGGAACACACTCTTTACCGCCTCCGATTGCCCACGCCACCCCACTCCCCATACACCCAACACCCCACACACCTGCCACTCGCTATACCCCCTCACTTAAACACCCTGTAACCACTACTTTCCTTGCGCCCCTCAACGTTTCCCCAAAAACACCTCAGAACTGCCCGCCCACAACGAACGCAAGCAGGGGGGCGCAGACACCGGCAAGCCCACCACCAAGCAACCGATCGATTCGCACGCCCTCGCTATGTTCCACGTGAAACACCCCACGCGATCACACCACTTCCGGCTTTTCTGAAAATACACTTGAGCAAATACACCCATCCCGCTAGAATCACCGCAAATCCGACGCATCAACAGCCATTGCATTCACGGAGTCTTCGTATGACCAGCGCCAAAGGCGACAAGCCCAGGCACCTCGGTAGGGGGCTTGAGTCCCTTTTAGGTCCCATGCCCACCACCATCGACCCCACCTCGGCGCCCGCCCAGTCCGCCCCCGTCACAGCAAGTCTTCCTCCGGACGCAGAGCGGGACGAAGCGCTTCAAAACCTCTCCCTCGACTCTATTTCACCGAATCCGCACCAGGCGCGCACCGTATGGAATGACGAGGATCTACTCGAGCTCACCGAGTCGATTCGCGCCAACGGCATCATTCAACCCATCGTTGTCCGCCCGTTTCACGGCCGCTACCAGATCATTGCCGGTGAACGGCGCTACCGCGCGGCAGCCCAGGTGCCTTTGACCAAGATCCCGGCCCTGGTCCGCGACGTCAGCGACGAGCAGTTGTTCGAATGGTCCCTCGTTGAGAATATTCACCGCCGGGACCTCAACGCGATCGAACGCGCCAAGGCCTACCAGCGTTACGTCAGCGCCTTTTCCCTGACCCAGGCCCAGGCGGCCGAGCGACTCGGGGAACACCGCTCTGTAATCGCTAACTATATACGGCTACTAGACTTACCTGATGAGATCAGCAGAATGCTGATCGAGGGCCGCCTCAGCATGGGCCATGCACGCGCCATACTAGGCCTGCCCACCGACGACCTCCGACGCAAGCTTGCCAACCGTGCCATGGCCGGGCGTCTCAGCGTACGAGAAGTGGAGCGTCTTGTCCGTACCTACCTGGCCCAGGACGCTCCAGAGAAGCCAACCCCGCCCGCCAAACCGACGAATATCATTGACCTTGAGGACAGACTCAAGAAACACCTGGGTACGGGCGTCGCAATTCAGACGCGTCGCAACGGCCAGAGCGGCCGCATTGTCATCGACTTCGCCTCCCTCGACGACTTTGAGCGAATAACGGATTCCCTCGGCCTGATCTGTCGCGATGACGCATGAGGCCAACTGCATAAAATTTGCCGCATAACGCGCTCAAAAACCTTGAACTGCACTATTTTCTGGTATAATTGCCCATGTGGCTCCGTCTTGACTTCGGCATGGCGGACCGTCCGACAAATCAGCACCTCCGTATTTGAAAAGGGTACCTTGTGAAACGCACGCCTACCCCAGCACTTGCTGCAGTACTTGCCCTGATCCTCTTGGCCCTGGTCCCCCTACAGGCCAATGCCCAGTCCGCCCAACCCAAGACCCTCTACGACGCGGCCTCCCATGGCGACCTTGCGCAGCTCCAGATCCATATCGATAAGGGCGCTGACCTTAACAAACCCGATCGTCGGGGCCAGACTGCTCTCGGCAGGGCGGTTCAATCCAACCGCGCCGAGGCCGTCGCCCTACTCGTCACCGCCGGCGCCGATCTCGACACCCCCAGCGGCGGCGTCCCGCCCCTCCTGCTGGCGGTCCTTAACCGCCAGCCCGATAATATCGCACTCTTCGTCGAGAAAGGGGCCAATGTTAACCTAGCCGACACCGACGGCCGGACACCGCTACTCGTAGCAACAGAGAACGCACAGATGGAATTGGTCCAGGCCCTCGTGGCCAAAGGCGCTAACGTTAACGCCAAAGACGCCCGAGGCCAGACCCCGCTGAGCCTTGCCAAGCGCGGCCGTCAAACAGAGATCGCCGCTTTTCTCACCGAACACGGCGCCACCGAACCTGTCAACACTTATGGCCGCGACCCTTACGGCCGCGAAGGAATGTCGCCCACCTCCGATATGCCCTACACGCAGGGCCAGAGCACTTATGGGACATCTGCCGAACCCTCCGTCCTCGCCGATCCCAACGCCATCCGCGCCAAAATCGCCTTATACCCCGACCTTGGCCCCGCTTTGCAAGCCGTTGACGCCAACGCCGCCTCCATCGGCCGAAGTTGGGCAAGTCGCCGATCCGACAACAGGACCACCCTCATCCGCGCTGTCGCCAAGCAGTTCACCAGCGAAATGAACTTTGTCACCGCGATCGCAACCAAGGAAAAGGCGACCGCCACGCTAGCGGGGATTACCGAGTTGTCCACTCAGCGCCAAGCACGCTACGAACACATCGCCTCCCAACTGCGCGACGCCCGGCGTCTCGCCCAGCAGGAAGCCAAAGCCACCATGACGCGTGGTCGCGGCCGCACCAGCTCCCGAGGCGGGCGCGGCGCAACCGGTCGCGCCCAAGGACCCGGCGCCTATGGGGACCCGGCACAGATGGCCGATCCCTACGGTGCTCCGCCGATGCGCGGCCCGCCCCGAGCCCGAACCACCGCGGGCGTGCCCGAGCAAGCCCTGGCCCCGGAGACCCAAGCCCAGTTAGACGCTTGGCTTAGGGCGGATCCCGCTGACAAACGCGACCTGCTCGGCGCCGTTCACGAACTGGACGTAGCCGAATACGACGCCCTGCGTCAAGTCGCCGTCGAGGAGAAAGCCGAGAAGACCACAGCCGCCCTAGAAGCCCTCATGCTGGCCCGCCAGGGACGCCGCGACGGCGTCCTCGTCAAAATGGCCGCCGATGACCTCCGGGCCCAACGCATGGCCGAGCGTTACGGCACGCCCGGCGCACAAGGTCGCGGCCAGCGCGGGCAGGGCCCCGCCCAGCCGGGCGACCCCACCATGCCGCGCCGCGGCAGACGTTCCCGGTAGGGCGATCCCAACTCCGAGGCGGATCCGCCACGAAGGTCGCCTATAGACACGTTACTGCAGCTCTACTATGTCCCATAGCGACCCCTTCGTGTCCCCCTGGCAGCTTCCGCTGCCCTAGGCCTGCCGATCGTATGCTGCCGGCGCGCAATGCGCCGCCTGACCGCCCTTTAACTATGGACATTACGGGCCCTGAACGCCCGATATTATGCAACCTCGCACCCCTGGGGCCGGCCTTGCGACCGCCCTATACGTCTCAACTCAAATAGACAGGACCGAGGTGCGGAGGGAGAGGAAAAGCGAGATTACCCCGGCCCTGTCTCAATATACCGATATGTCAATCCTGCTTAATCCCATTATAGCCCACGCCTCCCGATATAACAAGCCCAGTGCCCCAATATCAAGACTGCTACGGCCCCGAGCGCACCGCTGACAAATGCCCTTGTCATGCGGGGATGATTATACTAGACTGGTGCATCGAAACTGAATGCTTTGGCGCCTCGCTCGTCTGCCTGCGGTTTCACGTAATTGCTTAGGTGATATATGCTTACAGACAACATCCTGGACCTTATCGGAAACACGCCGCTGCTTCAACTGCGGAACGAGTCCGTCTTCGCCAAAGCTGAATTCCTCAACCCCGGCGGCAGCATCAAGGACCGCGTGGCCCTGGCCATGCTGGAAGGCGCCCGTCGCGACGGCAAACTTCACGCCGAATCGATCATCGCAGAGCCAACGAGCGGCAACACCGGCATTGGCCTGGCCCTTGTCGGACGTCTTATGGGCTATCGCGTGCGCGTCGTCATGCCGGAAGGCATGAGTGAAGAGCGCAAGAAGCTCATCAAGGCGCTCGGCGCCGACCTCATTCTCGTACCCGACGACGAAGGTTTGGCCGGCGCGGTCCAGCACGTCGAGGACATGGCCGCCCAGGACAGTCGTGTCTTTGTCCCCCAGCAATTCCAGAATCCTGAGAACCCCCGCGTCCACTATGAGCAGACCGCCCGCGAACTCTGGCGACAAACGGGCGGCAATATAGACTGCTTCGTCGCCGGCGTCGGCAGCGGCGGCACCTTGCAGGGCGTCGGAAAGTTCCTCAAAGAGCAGAAAAAAGACATTCAAATCGTCGCTGTCGAGCCGGCGAACCGCTCGGCACTTCTCGGTCACGAGCCCGGTCTGCACCAGATACAGGGGATTGGCGACGGGTTCATCCCCGATGTCCTCGATGTTTCCCTCGTCGATGCCGTGGTCGAGGTATCCGACGAGAACGCCATCGAGACGACCCGGCAACTGGGCCGCGATCTGGGCCTGCTTGTCGGCATCAGTTCCGGCGCCAATGTCTGGGCGGCACGCAAACTGGCCAAGACCATCCCTGGCAACATTGCAACGGTCTTGCCCGACCGCGCTGAACGATATTTCAGCACCGCCTTGCTCTGATCGGCTGCGGCCGGCCGCTGAGCCGCTTTCTATCGCAGCAATACGTCCTAAACACCCCAGGTTTCCATCTCTCATTGTGCCTCTTTTTTCATGCAAGCAGCTATAAGCGGGGATTTTTAATTGACAGACCGCCACGCCCTCTGTATCAGGACAATTCTAAATTTTGTCCGTGAATTAGCCGATAAGGAAGTGAAGTGCCTGGAACCGAGGGCGAACCCACCGGTGCGAGGATAAGTACATAGGCAACGTCAGGCGCATCGAAAAAACGCTGACTGGACCGATAATGTAACTGTGTCGCTCGGTCCCTAGTTTACAGAGAAAGCCAGATACGACCCATGACGAAATCGAACACAGGCAAGGCGTTGGTCATCGTCGAATCACCCGCCAAGGCCAAGACGATCAACAGATACTTGGGGCCCGACTACGAAGTCACGGCCTCGATGGGACACATTCGCGACTTGCCTTCGAAGGGCATCAACGTAGATATCGAGAACGATTTCGAGCCTACGTACGATATCATGCCGGGCAAGAAACGTGTGGTCACGTCCCTCAAGTCGGCCGCCAAGAAATGTGACACCCTGTACCTGGCAACTGACCTTGATCGTGAAGGAGAAGCGATCGCCTGGCATCTCGGCGAGATTCTCGGGTTCCCGCCGGAGCGCACCTATCGCGTGATCTTCAACGCCATCACCAAATCGGCCATCAAGCAGGCGTTTGCCGCGCCGGGTCGACTCGACACCGACAAAGTCATGGCTCAGCAGGCCCGCCGTATCCTCGATCGAATTGTCGGCTATCAGATTAGCCCTCTTCTCTGGAAAAAGGTAACCCGCGGCCTCTCAGCCGGCCGCGTGCAATCCGTTGCCGTTAAGATGATTGTGGAAAAGGAGCGCGAGGTCCGTGCTTTCAAACCGGACGAGTACTGGCTGATCCCGGCGGTCTTCACCAAGAACCTCGAAAGCGACTACCACCAGGAATGGCTCGACTTCATCACCCCGAAATCCGAAAAGGAAAAAGGGCCAACCCTTCAGGAACAGGGAAAGTGGCTTGCCCAGCGACAGGCCTTCAAGGCCGAACTCCATAAAATCGGAGACAAGAAGTTCAGGGCCACCAACGAGGAAGACACCCTCAAGGTGTTTGGCGAACTCCAGCGTGGCCAGTTCAAGATCGCCGATATCGAGACGAAGGAGTCCACCTCGCGACCCTCGGCCCCGTTCATCACTTCCACGCTCCAGCAAGCGGCTGCCAATCGCCTCGGTTTTACAGCCAAGCGAACCATGTCGATCGCGCAGCAACTCTACGAGGGAATCGATCTCGGATCGATGGGTTCCCTGGGCTTGATTACGTACATGCGAACCGACAGCACGCACCTCTCGCCTGAGGCGATCAGCGAAGTGCGGGAGCACGTCCAAAGTCACTTCGGGCCGGACTATTTGCCCGAAAAGGCCAACGTCTACACCGCCAAGAAGGCAGCTCAACAGGCTCACGAGGCCGTTCGGCCGACAGACGTAGACTTGACCCCCACGGAAATTCGGGAGTTTTTGAGCGACGAGCAATTCAAGCTTTACGATCTCATTTGGCGGCGTTTCGTTGCCTCTCAGATGAAGCCGGCCCGTTGGAACGTCACAACGCTGAACATCGCCACCGAAACCTCCGCCGGCACGGCAGCCTACAAAGCCAGCGGTCGCATCCTGGCCTTCGCGGGATTCACGAAGGTCTGGCCCACCTCTTCCAGCGAACAGCAGCTCCCATCTCTCGATATCGGTCAGCAACTCGCCGTGGTGGACCTGAAGCCTGAGCAGCACTTCACCAAGGCCCCGCCGCGATACACCGAAGCCTCGCTCATCAAAGCCCTCGAAAAAGAGGGGATTGGTCGTCCCAGTACGTATGCACCGATCATCAGCACGATTCAGGACCGCGGCTACGTCGAGCAACTCGAGCGAAAATTCCACGCCACCGACCTGGGCGAAGTCGTCACCGACAAGCTCAGCGAGTATTTCCCGCGCGTCATGGATATCGCCTTCACCCGGCACATGGAAGAGCAGCTCGACAAGATCGAGGAGCAGCACTTCGACTGGCACACCGTCCTGAAGGATTTTTATGGGCCCTTCAAACAGAATCTCGATATCGCCCAGGAGAAGATGACGCACGCCAAGGCTGAGTCAACGCCCAGCGAGTATGAGTGCCCCGACTGTGGCAAGCCGCTGGTCTATCGCTTCGGCAAGAATGGCCGCTTCCTGAGTTGTTCCACGTACCCCGAGTGTAAGTTTGCCTGCCCGTGCGATCGCGAAGGCAAGATGATGAAAGAGGAACTCACGGAACACAAGTGTCCCAATTGCGACAAACCCATGGTTCGCAAGAGCGGCCGCTACGGCGCCTTTCTGGGATGCAGTGATTACCCTGAGTGCAAAACGACGTTGCGGCTCGACAAGGAAGGCAACCCACTGCCCCCGAAACCGAAACCCGAGCCGACCGGCGTCAAATGCTACAAGTGCAAGTCAGGCGAACTCGTCATTCGCCAGAGCAAGCGGGGCCCCTTTATGGGCTGCAACCGCTTCCCCAAGTGCCGCACGATCGTCAGCATCAAGGAACTTGACCACCTCAAAGAACTCCAGGCGGCGGGGCAGTGGCCGCCCGACAGTCGGGAAAAGGCCGATGAACTGCTCGGCCGCACCAAAGCCAAAAAGGCCAAGAAGGCCACGAAGGCCAAAGCAACCGCCGAGAAGTAGACGACCTCTCTGCTCCTTGAGCACCTTTTGGGGTTCGGACGTCTCGCATCCCAAATGTGCTGATTTGTATACAGCCCAAACGAAAGAAGGGAGCCCGAGGCTCCCTTCTTCTGAATCTGGTTAAGATGGTATCGGGTAGCGCCTTAACAAGACGCCCCCTGTACGGTCCTGATGCCACACGGCCCATCACCGTCAGGTGGTTACACCATTCGGCGCGATCGCAGCCAAGTGACAACCGTGGTCCCCAGGGCACACAGCATCAGCGCCCCCGGCGCGGGAATGACCGGCGTATCAGGCGTATCAGGCACCTCGACAGAAGCGTTGATTCCCTCTGTCGTAGGGAGACCGACCTCGCCGATAAACACCCACATACTCTGCCCAACCGCCGTAGCTGGAAAAGCGGCGTTCAGCGAACCACCGAAGCCAAGCGTTACCCACCCGTCACTCGAATTGACCGCCAAAAGGCTTAAATGCGAAGCATCGCGAGTCCCGATCGTCGCCGTGCCGAAGTCAATGGAATTGTCCGCATTCAAGCCGAACAGCACCCCCGGATGGGCAGCCGTTGGTGCATAGGTCCCATTCGGCACAACCGTACCAAGGGTCACTGTCGTCGCAGCGTTCTGGTACGGCAGGATTTGGTCGCCGGTCGTGCCCAGATTCCCATCGGCATCGAACAAGATGAAATCGACATCGAACCCCGAAAAGACGCCGTCAGCTCCGCCAATACCTGAGTCAGTGACCGTTACCCCGTTGACAGAAGTTAGCCCGAGCCCACTGAGGTCGCCCCGGAACACTCTTGTCTGGCCGATAGTACCAACGGATGACATTGTGACCGGGGCGGCGCTGGTCGGCGGCGCCGCCGCCCCCAGGGCAATGATGACTGTTGCCACTATTAGAAATCCCTTTCGTGTGCGCATTTCTGCACCTCCTTGCTCTGTGCTCTCTCTAGATCCGAGGAGCATCTTAAGCCCTGAAGAAGGACCGCATAGTCGACGCAGACTACCCGGTATCACTCTCCTTCTTCGGAGCGGAAACCGTTCTGCTCAGGCGAGATCCGTGTTCGTAAGACAGGCTGCCGTCAGAAGCTGTCACACACTTCAGGGCCGCTCTCAGCCAGCCCACTTACTCTCACTCTCTTGGTCCTAGAATAGTATAGCGTCCTAAAATGTCAAGTTCGGAAAATGTGCGGCTTTTCTCGATAGACCGCCCTGGAAACACCCAGGCTCGAAGATGAATTCAGAAGTAACCCTGATAAGCCCTTACACAATGCACGCCCAAGCCGAACGCTTGCGATCTTATCGGAACGCCTTCAAAAACAGGCTTGAAAGGAAGCGTCCTCGGCGCCAGTGGGCCGCTGTGTTTTTTTTTACGTTTTCGGACTCGTCATGCTCTCTAACAGCTCGGTCATCATCCTCTGTCCCGAATCTTCCCTCAATGTGATTCCGGCCCTGTCACTTATTCCCACAAAAAAAGGAGGGAGGGAGCCTACAAGGCTCCCTCCAAGTGAACAACACTACAGAAGTCTTCGAGATATCTGAACCATTCGTTTCCGAACGGCTTCTCATTCATCTACTTTAGGGTGCCACGCCATTGGCGGCCTGGAACTGGTTGACGGTGGCGGTCATCGTCGCGTCGACGGTCCCTACTGACTGGGCCGCGCCTTCGATCTCAGTGTGTTGCCCGCCCAGGATAACGGCCAATTGGCAACCGTCAGCGCAGTTGTTCTGGGCCATCTGACCCATCCCAAAACCCACGAGATTCAAGCTTTCGGCCGCGCCGATTGAACCCTCTCCTTTTTCCAACCCTTCGCTGCCCGACACTGTGACGCCCTGGTACTGCAGGGTGGGACCTGACAAATCGCCAACCATCTGCGTCTGTCCGGCAGGCCATAGTTGGCCATTGACTGTCAGGCCATCGCCCACAACGGTCAGGTCCTGGTCAACAGTGACAAGGGCGCCGTTGGTCTCGACTGCTCCAGTCTGAAACAGGGCGGCGCCAATTCCTTGCGAGGCCGTAACGGTAGGATCACCGTTCAGATCCGGGTTGATTCCCATATTCTGAATATCCAGCGTCCCCACACCCTGGGTCGTGCTGGCTTCGCCTGGGCCGCCCGAGACGCTGATGCCATTGGTCAGTCCGAGGTCCCAGCCCTGGTACTGCAGATCGATCTGCGCCATGGCGCCGGAACTCACAAGAAGTACAACGACTATTGATCCTGCAATTGCCTTTACCATTTTAGAATCCTTTCCTTAGGTGTTTCTCTCTCGGCTTCTCGTTCATCGCCAATCCCGAATTGGCGATCGAAGCATAAATACACATAGCCATCTGAACCTACCGCGTACTACCTCCTTCCTCCCCTGTGTCACCCTTTGCTTCCGTTCCTCAGATCATCAGCCCCAGCGCGACGACCTCCTTTCTCCCCGCGTTCCGTGGCCAAATCCAAGACGCATATCCCTATTGCTCGAGGCACTTCACACCATGTCACCCGAGACTCCATCCCCGGGCAACGTGCGCCGCTACTGTGAATCGGCGCAGACGCTTACCACATACCGGTCATCCGGTTAACTCTTGAGTGTCACTACAGGGCGAGACCCGCACCGAACGAGACCCGAACCCTCTCTCACGATGGACCTTCCGAGTCTATAGAAAAACTCTGTCCATAGTATCTACTTTGTTCGAGGCCGGCTCGGTAGGCTTGCCTGAGCCAAGGCGGACATGTTGTCCGACAAAGATGAGCCTGGCCTCGATCTTGCGACCGAGTTCATTCTCATCACCCTCCTGAAGGGATATCAACTGAGTCGAGAGACATGAGCAAACCGCGCCGTCTGTCGGCCTTACGGGCCCAGCAAACGACAGCAACTCGCACTACAGGTGAATTGAATACCCGCACCCTTGACTCAGCCTGCCCTTCGTCCTGTCGAACACTTCTCCATCCGAAAAGATGAAAACAGGCGGTGGAAACCTCCGTTTCCCTATCCTTCTCCGTTCTCTGCCGAGGCGAATGCCACTGTTGCTCTCGGCAGCCCTTGATGGAACTCCAGTGGTACCCAGTAGTGTACGAGTTGAATCGCATTTGTCAAGTCTTAAATGCAAAAAAACGGTCGCGAGAGAGAGACTACCGAGCCCCGTGACACTGTGGCGGCGTCACCTTCCAGGGCAAACGATGCGCTTCTCAAAAGGGCTGGCCATGCTATAATACGCCAAGGCTTCCAGTATCTTATATATTATGAGGTTCAGTGTAAATGGCGACACAAGAAAAACCCGAGAGTCAGGCTTTTGAAACCGTCGAACCCATCGGCAAGCGCGTCCTCATCCGCAAGGACGAGGACAAGAAGGAAACGAAAGGCGGTATCAAGCTTCCAGACAACATCGAGATCCCGACGATTACCGGGCGCATCGTGGCCGTCTCGGCGGAGATCGACACCATGCCCGAGATCCCGCTAATTCAGTATGACAAAGTCCTGTTCAATCCCAAGGGCGCCATCCCCGTCGATTTCGAGGGAGACAACCGTCTCTTTGTCGTGGAGGTGGAGAACGTGGTCGCGGTTTTTCGAAAGGCCTAGGTGCCGCCGGTCCAGGATGGTGACATTCGTCTTTGCTGCGCCCCGTTTGTCGCTTGCACAGCGGATGCTTTCTCGGCCGGCCTTTGGGAGGTGTATATGCATACGGCTTTGCCCCGGAGAGACCTTTTGCGAGCCGCCGGTCTCGGACTCGTTTCACTCTCAATTCCCGGCTTTCAGCCCGGTGCCGCGGCCCAGGGCCAAAACGGAGTGTCGAAGCGACCCAACATCATCATCGCGTTGTGTGACGACCTGGGCTATGGCGACCTGGCCTGCTACGGCCATCCCCATATCCAGACTCCCAACCTCGATCGCTTGGCCGACGAGGGGGTGAGACTCACCGACTGCTACGCGACCGCTCCGGTCTGCTCGCCGGCCCGCGCCGGCATGCTCACCGGTCGGACCCCATACCGCTGCGGCGTCTATGACTGGATTCCGCATAACAGCGCCATGCATCTACCCGAGACGGAGGTGACGGTCGCGACCCTGCTCAGAAACGCGGGCTACGCCACCTGCCACGTGGGCAAGTGGCACTGCAACGGAAAGTTCAACTCCCCCGCGCAACCCCAACCCGACGATCACGGCTTCGAACACTGGTTCGCCACGCAAAACAATGCCCAGCCGACCCATCACGATCCGGCCAACTTTGTCCGCAACGGCCGGCCCGTTGGAAACCTGGAAGGTTATTCCTCCGACCTGATCGCGCAGGAGGCCATCGACTGGCTCACCACACAGTGGGATCGTTCCAAACCGTTCTGCCTGTTTGTGTGGTTCCATGCCCCGCACGAGCCCATCGCAACGGGGCCCGAGTTCATGGATCTGTACGCCGGGCATGAAGAAGCTGTTTACTATGGCAACGTCACCCAGATGGATCACGCGTTCGGCCGTCTAATGGGGACTCTGGACGAAATGCACCTGCGTGACGAAACGTTCGCCATGTTCACCAGTGACAACGGCCCCGAGACACTGAAGCGATACAAGGGCGCGCACCGATCTTTCGGCTCGCCCGGACCACTGCGCGGCATGAAGCTGCACATGTACGAAGGCGGCATCCGCGTGCCCGGGATCGTTCGCTGGCCCGGCCGGACGCAACCGGGCACGACCTGCCAGGAACCGGTCAACGGTACGGATGTCCTGCCGACCCTGTGCACGTTGGCAGGAGCGGAGGTCCCCCAGGATCGACCCATCGACGGCGTCAACATTCTACCCATCTTCGAGGGCAAGGATCTCAGGCGAAAAATCCCTCTGTACTGGCGCTACGATAAGGCGTTGAGCAGACCCTTCACGGTAGCCATGCGGCAGCGTAAGTGGAAGATTCTGGCCGACAGTGCGATGACCCGGTTTGAGCTGTACGACCTGGAGCAGGACATCGCCGAGGAACACAACCTGGCTCATAGAAAGCCGGCGCAACTGGAAAGGATGAAAAGAACCCTCGCCGAACTCCATGCGGAAATCGACGCCGAAGGCCCCCAGTGGGCCGGCCAGTAGCAGCCAGGCAGCCAGAGAGAGTGAGAACACATGAGCCAGACTCGACCTATCGTTAACCGACAGACCGCGATCGTTCTCACGCTCCTCCTGGGGTGGGCGGCGGTGAGTTCACAAGCCGGCGTGACGACCGCTCTGAGAATATCAGAGACTTCCCAACAGTGGTCAGAGGCCGCACCCGCTCGGGAGATAGAGAAGGACTGGATGATGCAGGACCACGGCCTGGACATCTCGGCCTGCTTCCGCAGCGCCGGCGACGCCAAGATCGAATCGGCCATGGTGCAAAAGGTCTTGCACGAACTCAACCAGGACCAAGGCGCCGGCGCCTGGCGAGAAGAGATGAAGCAGCTTGAGGAGCGAGGCGCACCGGGAAACGATCCCGACTGGCGAGCGCTCTACCTGCGGGCCTGCCGGCAACGTAGAGCCTTGCGACTGCAGCAACTGGTCGCAACCTATCCGAAGATCGTCTACACCAAACACTACAACCTGGGCGGAAGTCACTACGCCTATACGGAGAACCCGACGGATTCGCAGTACCCGGAGCGAGAGCGAGGCAATACGGATTGGCGCATGGGCGCCTCACTCTGTCTCCTGGAAATCTCAGCGGATGGTTCAGTGAGAAGTCGGACGCTGCTGAAAGAACCGGATGGCCTCATACGCGACCCTGATGTCTCTCACGATGGCAGGCGGGTCTTGTTCTCGCGTCGCGACACGGCCTATGAGGACGACTTTCATATCTATGAGTTGAATCTCGATACCGCACACGTCCGACAATTGACCTTCGGACTCGGCGTCGCCGACGATGAACCCGTTTATCTGCCCGATGGGAACATCCTGTTCAATTCGACGCGCTGCACCCAGATCGTGGACTGCTGGTGGACCGATGTGACCAACCTCTATGTCTGCGATGGTGACGGTCGATTCCTGCGCCGGGTCACCTTTGATCAGGTCCACACGAACTACCCCAAGGTGCTGGAAGACGGTCGGGTCGTTTATACACGCTGGGACTACAACGACCGGGGCCAGATCTATCCTCAGCCCCTTTTCGTGATGAACCACGACGGCACGGCGCAGACCGAGTTCTATGGCAACAACTCCTGGTTCCCGACCACGATCATGCACGCCCGCGGGATTCCGGGCAGCCGGAAGCTCGTCGCGGTCGCCTCGGGACACCACAGCCACCAGCGCGGCAAACTGATTCTCATCGACGCCGGACGCGGCACACAGGAAGCGACCGGCATTCAACTGATCTGCCCGATCCGCGAAACCCCGGCCGAGCGCATCGACGCGTATGGGCAGGGGGGCGACCAATTTCAATACCCCTATCCACTCGACGAGAGGCACTTCATCGTCACCTACGATCCCATCGGCAGTCCGGGCAGGAGGTACGACCGCCCGTATGGGATCTACTTCATGGATATTGATGGGCGCCGCGAACTGCTGGCCTGGGACCAGAGTATCTCCTGCAATCAACCGGTTCCCCTTGCCCAGCGCCCCAGACCCCACGTACGACCCAACGTCGTCGACTACGCCCAGAACGAGGGGGTCTATTACGTGCAGGATGTCTATCGGGGTCCCGGACTGGAGGGCGTCCCGCGCGGCACGATCAGGAAGCTGCGCGTGGTCGCGCTGGAGTTCCGCGCCGCCGGCATTGGAGAAAATCGCAGTGCCGGGCCCGGCGGCGGTGCGCTGGCCAGCACGCCGGTGTCGATTGGCAATGGGTGTTGGGACGTCAAGGTCGTTCTCGGCGATGCGACCGTCCGGGCCGATGGCTCAGCCTGCTTCAAAGTCCCGGCGCACCGACCAGTCTATTTCCAGGTCCTAGATGAGCGTAACCGTGTCGTCCAAACGATGCGCTCGTGGTCCACACTCCAGCCGGGCGAGACCTTCGCCTGCGTTGGCTGCCACGAACCGAAGCAAGAGGCGCCGGGGCCCGGCACCTCGACGGTCGCGATGAAGTATGAGCCTCAAGACCTGGCGCCGTTCTATGGGCCGGCGCGCGGGTTCAGCTTCCCCCAGGAAATCCAACCGATCCTCGATCAGCGCTGCATCTCTTGTCATGAGAATCGCAACCGGAAGGTCGTCTGGGATCGGGCGCTCGCCGAAACGCCGGAGCGTCCTGCCGACGGGCCTGCCTTCAGTCTGTTGAGCCATCCCAACCACGATCAGCCCGCGATGCGTTATTGGTCGGACAGTTACCTGGCACTGACGCGCACCGGCGATCGTGACAGACCCAAAGGCAGTTTCCAGGGTCACCCCAATCGTCTCGTCTCCTGGATCACCGCCCAGTCGGTACCGTCGATGTTGGCGCCCTCATCGTCAGGCTCGCGAAGGAGCGGGCTCTACGAGATGCTGGCGAAAGGCCACGCCGGAGTGCAACTGACCCGGAAAGAACTGGACAAAATCGCCTGCTGGATCGACCTGGGCGTCCCCTATTGCGGCGACTATCTCGAAGCGGCCGCCTGGCCCGACAAGGCGAAGGCCGAATACGCCTACTACCAACACAAGCGCGACCGCATGGCCGTCATAGAACGCGACAACATCCAGATGTTGCTACATTTTCAGCAGGGCGGCGAAAGCCCCACCCAGTGGACCACGTTCGACGCTGGCGGACCGGACGCCAAGACCGCCTTCATCGAACAGTATCTACAGGCCGACGAACAGAACAAATGAGAGTTGGGAGCTATGACCGGCGCGTCAGGACGGCGGCATAAGCGCCATCGTGGTCGAAGCCTTCGGCTGATGGCAGGATGAGTTCCTCTTCCGTCAGTTCGAACTGCCCGTTCCCTTCCAGGAACGCGCCGATCAGGTCGGCATTCTCGGCACTCTGGATGCTGCACGTGCTGTAGCAAATCCTCCCACCAGGTTTGACCAGGCGCGCGGCTTTCTCGAGCAGGGATCGCTGCGTCTTCGTCAGCTCCTTCAGCGAGTTGCGTGTGATCCTGAATCGGACCTCAATGCGCTTGGCCAGCACACCGGCATTCGAGCAGGGGACATCGAGCAAGATCGCATCGAACGAACCCTCGTCCTGTTGCGAAAGTTGCGCATACGGAAGCACGCTCACGCTCTGGAGCGCAAACCGTGTGAGATTCTCGTTTATCATCGTCAAGCGCTTGGCATCGATATCCGTCGCGATGATCCGCGCCGAATCCTGCGTGGCCTCCGCCAATTGCATTGTCTTGGTGCCCGGCGCGGCGCACAGATCCAGGATGGTCCAGTCCGGCTGCGGATCGAGTAAGCGGACAGCATGGGAGGCCGCTACGTCCTGGATAGTAAACAGGCCCTCAGCAAATCCCGGCAGTTGGGGCACCGCATGGGGTCCAGTGATCTTGATCATCTCGCAGGCCTTTGTAGGGCGTGCCCCGCACACCGTCTCGGCCTGAATACCGGCGGCGGCAAACTGCTCCAGCAGATTCGACCCGGTTGTTTTGAGAGGATTGACTCGGGCGTACACGCTGGGCCTGCGATTGGATCCGAAGCAAACTTGCCGCGCCTGTTCGAGCCCGAATTCACTGAGCCACGCTTCCACCAGCCATTGAGGCAGGGAGAAGCACGTGCTCAGGTACGCTGAAGAGGAGACCTCCGGATCGGGAAGGAAATCCATGTCGAACTCGCAGCCGGCCTGCGGCGTTTGGACCAGCGTTCGCCTGGGGCTGGCTGCAGAAAGCTCCTTCTGCCGCTCGGTGATATGTCGGACAGCCTGGCGCAGAACTGCGTTGACGAACCCCGTCTGCTTTCGACCTCCGATGTGTTTGGCGGTATTGACGGCTTCGTTGACGATTGAGTAGATCGGGCAGTCCGGGCGGTAGATAAGTTCGTAAACACCGACGCGGATCACCGCCAGCAGCGTCTTGTTGATTCTCTCGATCGGCCGGCCTGAGAACGCCGTGGTGACGGTATCGATGGCCAGAAGGTTGCGTATCACCCCGAAAACGAGGTCTGTGGCCCGCTGTCTCTCATCTGTCCGGTTCAATAGGCGATTGAGGATCGGCCCGGCGTAGGCCCGCCTGGGCTGGAACTGACGCAGGACCTGGGCCGCGATGAACCGCGCCGATTCTGGGGATGAGCCGGCCATGCTATCCTTCTACTTTCACCAGCCGGTCGCCAGGCTGAACGTGCCAGCCGTTGATGAAGTCGGCAAACGTCATCAGTCCCGCCCCGGCCGGTTTGAGCTTCATAAGGCCCAGCTTACCTTTGGAGCAGACCACATTCAAATCGTCGTCGAACGTCCCCGGCTCAAGCTCACTGGCCTCCGACGTCCAGAGGACATCGGCGACTGCGATCACCACCCGAGTCGATTTCTGGGTCTTGGCCGAGACGTAACAGGCCGTCGCGCCGGGCCACGGCCAGAAGCCACGCGTCTTCCAAGCCAGCACTTCGGCCGGCTCTGAGAAATCCAGGAATCCGTCGGCCTTGCAGAGTTTCGGTGCGAAAGTCGCTTCGGCATGGTTTTGTTCGGTGTAGACAGCGGTCCCGGCCTCCAACCTGGCGAGCGTCTCCAGCAACAACGGCCCCGACAGTTGCGCCAGCCTGTCATGCAGGTCGCCGGCCGTTTCGTGAGGTCCAATGGAGGCCTCCGTCTCGCCCAGGACGTCGCCCGCATCGATCTTGTCCGCCAGCGTGATGACGCTGACGCCCGAGCGGGTTTCTCCTCGAATGATGGCCCAGTTGATCGGCGCCGCCCCGCGATACTTCGGCAGCAGTGAGGCATGGACATTGATCGCGTCCTTGGCCGGCAATTCGATGAGGGTCCGGCTGATCTTCTGACCACAGGCGATGACCACCATTACATCGGGCCGGCAGGCGGTCAACCGCTCGACCATCTCCGGGGTATTGACGTTTTCGGCGCCTATGCACTCGATATCGTGCGATTCGGCCCACTGCGCCACGGCGGTCGGACGCAGCTTCCGTCCCCGGCCGAAAGGGTGCGGCGGCTGCGTCGCCACGAACAGAAGCTCGTGACGTGACGCGTGCAGCGCCTCCAGAGAAGGGATGCCAAACTTACCACTGCCAAAATATACGATCTTCATAGAGGGAGCATCAAAACACAAAATGTAAGACTAGGGAAGGCATCGCCGCAGAACGGCGATGCCGCTATGTTTGTCTTTGACGTTCTATTGTCGTTCGGAGAGCTTCTTGAGTTGTCTCCGGTGGGCGATCTTCGCCGCGGCGCCCATCCGGTTGACCACCGTCATCCCGTCGAGATGGTCGCTTTCATGTTGCAGACACCGTGCATACAACCCGTCGGCCTCTTCAGTAAATTCGTTGCCCTCCAGATCCGTAGCGGTCACCTTGGCTCTCATATGGCGACGGATCTTCGTCCAGACCCCCGGTACGGAAAGGCATCCTTCCTCCTTCTCGTCCAGATCGCCGGCCGTCGTGACCGTGGGATTGATGTAGGTCCGGACGTTCTCCCGCGACCCATCCAGAGAGATAATGAACAGGCGCAGCCCCACGCCCGCCTGCGGCGCCGCCAAGCCCACCCCGTTGTTCTCAATCATGATATCGGTCATCTTGGCGACCAGGCGATGGATGGTCTCGTCGATCTGCTCCACCGGTTCGGCCGACCGGCCCAGCACCGCGGCTGGATAGTGGGTCATCTTGCACTTATCAACATCTATCTGGGTCATTGCTCAAGCTTCTCCTGACTGCTTCTCCAATCGGTCCATCAAGTAGTGAAATGACCGATTCTTCTCTCGTGCCACGTCGACCCGAAAGACCTTCAAGATCTCCCTCATGAAATCGATCGCGGAACCAGCGAACCGCTCGGGTATCATACAGCGAAACTGCTCTTTCGTCACGTCATCGGTCCGAGGAATGCTCCTAACGCCAAGCTCCTGGCAGGTTTGATCGTCCAAACCAGCCAGATACCAGCCTTCTATTTCTTGTCTGACTACGATCATGTGGTCAGGATCGATCACTCCTTTGTGCTGTTCGCCCACCCGCGCCTTCTTCTCGGTGATACAGGGAGAAGCGTTGATGTCCGTCACGAGGACAAACTCGGCGTTCATCGCTCGGATAGACTTGATGTACCGAATCCTCTTCTCGATCGTGGCTCCGGCATACTCCCACAGTTGCACGTACTCATGCCGTTGCTCAAGGATAGGCCTGATCACCGCATTGAAGAACTCCCTATCATCACGACCTTCGACGAGCACATCTATCCGTCTATACATGACCGGTCAGCTTCCCCACAATTCCTGGACAAAAACGTCGTCCAGCCCCAGGTCGTTTTCAAGAAACACCCTCACTTCCTCCTTTTCGGCAGGTTTGGACACGGTGGAGAAACCCTCCTTGTCCCTCGACAGGAGCAGCAGGTTCTCTACCCCGGCATGCCGGACGACTTCCGGGCTGTGCGTGGTGATGATGACCTGCCTGCTCCGGGAAGCATCCTTCATCAATTCCATCAATCCAGAGATCAGGTGCGGGTGAAGGTTCCGCTCGGGTTCTTCAATGATGACCACGTCCTTATCCTCGAAGAACAGCGCAACGATAAGCGCGACCACGTCAACGGTCCCATCCGACAGCAAATTAGCAAGGAGGTCCCCCTCATGGTACGATTCGCGCAGCTTCAAGAGGACGGAGTCTCCCACGTACCGCTCCACTCCGACCTCCGAAACGAACGGGAGCATGTACTGAAGAAGATTGTGAAACTTCCGGCTCTTCTCAGGATCAACCAGGATATTCCTGAGGACGAGGGCGAGGTTCTCGCCATTCTCCTCCAGTGACGCTCTCCCGGCCGTTGCGTGCGGTCTCTTCACCGCACGCGGGTCGATATCATAGATACCCACGCGTCGGAACAGGCTGTCAGACGGTGCCATGAAACCAAAAAAGCCGTATCTTGTTAGCAAGGCGCTGGCTCTTGTGGACTCGATTACCGACGACAGTTGTTCAATGTACGCATCGGGCGTAACCCGCGGTGCGCGACCCGGGTCGATCCCCGTCTTCTTGATCCGTTCAAACAGATCAGGGGGATTGATCTCGACTCTTCGCTTGCCTTCAGACATGAAGACACCGACGCTCAGCTCAATGCCTTCGTCGCTGACTCCGGTCCGGAGCTTCTGGGAAAAACTTTCTTCCCCAACACTCAGCCCATTTTGGCGATTTCCCACGCGAAGAGCGAAGTCATATGTTGTCTCATGCACTTGAACGTCCGCCCATCCAGCCCACTTCATCTGCTGGTCCGATATCGTTCGCATCCGCAAGGAACTCGAAGGACCGACTCTCCTATTCAGAATCGCTTCGTGCCCACCGTGCAGTGAGACTGCATTATCGAGGTCATTGTCCTCAAGAGTCTTCAGAAAGCAGAAGATCTCCACGAAGTTGGATTTTCCGGCGGCGTTGGGGCCGATGACGACGTTGAACGGACCCAGGTTCAAGTCCAGATCCTTGAAGCTCTTGAAGTTGGAGACCTTTATATTCGTGATGGCCATAGCGTGGACCCTTACTGATCGTCAAACTCATGGCCGGCGAAGGTGTTGCCCAGGTAGCTCTTCTTGACGAGTTCGTCCCGGATGATCTCGGCGGGGGGGCCGGCCCCGATGACCTTGCCGTGATCGATGATGTAGGCCTTATCCACGACCTCAAGCGTCCGTTCGACGTTGTGATCGGTGATCAAGACGCTCACGCCAGCGGCATGAAGTTGCCTGATCTCTTCCTGCAAATCCTCGACGGCAATGGGATCGACCCCGCTGAAGGGCTCATCCAGCAGGATTAGCGACGGGTCGGTCACCATGGCCCGGGCGATCTCGAGCTTGCGCCGTTCGCCGCCGGAGAGGAATCGACCATGGCTCTTGGCGACCTCCCGCAGACCGAAACGATCGATGAGCATGTCGGCCTTGCGGTTACGCTCGGCCCGCGTGATGGACATCGTCTCCAGAATCGCCAGGAGGTTGTCCCGCACGCTGAGACGCTGAAAGATGCTCGGCTCCTGGGACAGATAGCCAATCCCCAGTCGGGCTCGCCTGTACATGGGCAGCTTGGTGATATCTCGGCCCTCGAAGACAACCTGGCCCTTATCGGGCGTAACCATCCCCATGATCATTCTAAAACTCGTCGTCTTGCCGGCCCCGTTTCGGCCCAACAACCCGACGATGCTGCGCTGGTCGATGGTGATCGAGACCTCATTGACGACGGCCCGGCCGGAATACCGCTTGACCAGATCCCGCGCTTCCAGAAGGGTTATACCTACCACAACTGCACCTCGCATCTGCGTTTGTCGTTCAGAAAGCCGCATTATATCACGACCCGGCGGACAGGCAAGCCGCATTTGGGAGCAACACGCCGCAAGCCAACGCCGCGACGCCTCGATCTCAAGGCAACGCGGAAAGAAATCTTCTAGCAATCTGGGGCATATTTTGTTATTTAATACGCTTTTGTCGCGTGATCATGCTTAGTCTGGAGTCCGTATAAAAGAGAGCCTATGTTTGCGGTCTTAAGTGATATACATTCAAATATTGAAGCCCTGACCGCTGTCCTGGCGGACATCGAGAAGAGGGGCATCAAGAAGATCTATTGTCTGGGCGACGTCATCGGCTATGGCCCCAACCCCAGGGAGTGCCTCGATTTGATCATCGAGCGGAGCGAGTTCTGCGTCCTGGGCAATCACGACTACGCCGTATTTTATGAGCCGACGAACTTCAATTACGGTGCCGAACAAGCCAGCTTCTGGACGCGGGACGTGATGGAGACCGATAAAGACAAGCTCCGTAGCGACAAACGGTGGCGTTTTCTCGGCGAGTTGTCAATGCGGCGCACCGTCGAGGCGCAATTGGGTCCCACGAAGGCGACCATGGACTTCGTGCATGCCTCCCCGCGCCGGCCGATCAACGAGTACATCTTCCCCGATGACGTCTACACTAACCCGGTGAAGGTTCGTACGCTCTTTGAGCGGATCACCCACATCTGCTTCGTCGGCCACACGCACATGCCGGGCGTTTTTCTCGACGAACCCGACTTCTATTTGCCCGACGAATTGGGGGACGCCTACCCGATCATCGAGGAAGAGAAGGCCATCATCAACATCGGTTCGGTGGGCCAGCCCAGAGACAAGGACAACCGCACCAGCTACGTCTATGTCGAAGAGAACAAAGTACACTTCGTCAGGCTCGAATACGATTTCGAGAAGACGATGAAAAAGATACTCGCGATCGATCGTCTGGACAATTTCCACGCCGAACGGCTGCGAGACGGACGATGAGCGACGTCGAGCAGGCTTGGGCCCGGCAGCCCCGTTTGCGCCGGCCGGCCCCCGAGGTATCTGGTAACCAATCTGCAATATCCGCCATTTGAATGCGAAGGATTGTATGACTCTGAGAAGATTTCTAAGTCTGATGCTCGTCGGTTTCTGCCTGCTGTGTGGTTGGCTTGTCCTCGAGTCGGGAGCCCTCCAGACCACGCGGTCGTCCTCCGGTCCGGTCGAGTCCGGCCGCAACCAGGACGGACTCCTCCTCCTGCAGCAGACCGCGCCTGTGGACGATCCGGCCCAGCCCGAAGCATCCCCGGCGCCGGCGGCGCCCCAGCTTCAAGCCGTTGTGCCCGAGTACTTCGCTATCGGTGGCACAGGCGAGAGCGTCCCGATCGGATCGCTCGACCCCAACAGTGGGTTCAAATACCAACTGGTTTTGCACACCAAGGGCGCCGCGATCAAGACCGCCACGTTCTCGGGTTTCGACGATCGGGACCCCGAAGACCCCAAACCCCTCGTCTTCCTCTCCCCGGTGGACCTGGGGAATGCGAGAGTCCGACTGGCGCTGTCCAATCGCGAGTTTTTTCTGGATGGCCGGCCCTTGCCATTGGACAGGCTCAACTGGAAGAGCCTGGGCAGTGAGGCGGATGCCGACGGCGCACAGACCGCCTCCTTCGAGGTCATGCTCGTCGATGCTTCCGACGATCCCGTTGTCCGGTTGACCAAGACATATCGCGTCAATCCCGACACCTATCTCCTCGAATGCACGCTGGAGACCGAGAACCTCACCGACGAGCCACACAAGGTGCACTACAACCTCGCCGGGCCCGCGGGCCTGGGGCGGGAGGCCTTCCGCCAGGATATGAGGAAGGCGATTGCTGGTTTTATAGGACCGGAAGGCGACGTCATCCGAGGCAAGCTCGACAAGAAGGGCATGAAGGCGGGCGGGCCCATCCCCATTAAACCGAAGAATGGCGGCGGTCAATTCCTCTGGGCCGCGGCGGTCAACAAGTACTTCGCCGCGATTCTCGTGCCCGTTCCCGACGCCAACGAACCATACTGCAAGTGGATCAGAGACCGGACGGGGACCCTGTATAACCCGGATGGGGACCGCAAGGCCAATAGCGGAGACGAGACGATCGGCGTTGATCTCTCGACCGCCAGCACCCAGTTGGCGCCCCAGGGCCAACCCGCCAGCACGCGAACCTACAACTTCCAGCTCTATTTGGGACCCAAGGACAAGAGCCTCTTCGACAAGAACGAGAGGTACCACTCGCTCGGATTCGTTCAGACGATCGACTTCATGGGTTGCTGCTGCCCCTCCTCGATCATCAACCCACTGGCTTTCGGCATTATGGCCATCATGAAAGCGATGCATGGCTTCTGGCCGCACAACTATGGCATCGTCATCATCATCCTCGTCTTCATGATGCGACTGATGATGCACCCGATCACCAAGAAGAGCCAGGTCTCCATGAGCAAGATGAGCAAGCTGGCGCCGCGGGCCGAGGAGATCAAGAAGAAATACGCCAACAGCAAGACGGAGATGAACAAGAAGCTCATGGAGCTTTACCGCGAGCAGGGGGCCTCGCCGATTACCGGTATGTTGCCCATGTTCATCCAGATGCCGGTCTGGATCGCCCTCTGGAGCGCTGTCTACACGAGCATCGATCTGCGGGGAGCAGCCTTCCTGCCCTTCTGGATCACCGACCTATCGGTCCCTGACGCATTGATCCGGTTCTCCACGATCACGATTCCTCTGGTCAACTGGACTATCGAATCGCTCAACCTGCTGCCCCTCCTGATGGGCGTGGCGTTCTACATGCAACAGAAACTGATGCCCACGCAGGCCAATGCCACGTCGAATCCGCAGATGGCCCAACAGCAGAAGATGATGATGATCATGATGCCTTTGCTGTTCCCGCTGATGCTGTATAAGGCGCCTTCCGGCGTGAACCTCTATATCATGTCCAGCACCTTTGCCGGCGTGATCGAGCAGCACGTGATCCGCAAGCACATCCGCGATAAAGAGGAAGAAGAGAACAAGGGTCTCGTCTCAGTCACCAGCAAGACCGGAGGCAAGGTCAAGAAGAAGAAGCCGAAACCGTTCTACCGCACCTGACCGAACAGCTATAGGTCCTATTGGACCAATAAGACCTATGAATCTAAGTGACACCATCGTGGCCGTCAGTTCCACCACAGGCGGCCTCCGATCGATCGTCCGCCTGACAGGCCCTGAGACCATCACGGCCTGTCGCCAGGTCTTCACGCCGCGCGGCTCGTGGAAAGCCCGGGGCATCATGGCCGGCTCGGTCGCCCTTGATGCTGATCTCGCTATAGATGGGCATCTCTATCTCTTCGTCGCGCCCCATTCCTATACAGGCGAGTCGTTGGCCGAGATTCACATCGAGGCCGGTAAGGTCCTCGTCGAATCGCTCGTACAGAACCTCCTGGCGAAAGGTTTGCGTCCGGCCGGCCCGGGGGAATTCACCGCACGGGCCTACCTCAACGGCAAGCTCGACCTGGCGCAGGCCGAGGCGGTCAATGAGATCATCGCCAGTTCCAACCGATTCCAACTGGACGCGGCCGAGCGGCTCCTGAGCGGCCGATTGACACAGACCGCCCACGCTGTTCGAGAGGCCCTGTTGGACTGCCTGAGTCTGATCGAGGCCGGACTCGATTTCAGTGACGACCCGATCGAGTTCATCACTGCCGAGCAGGCGATCGACCGGCTCAACAATATCAAGAGCAATCTCGAGGACCTGCTGGCCGGTAGCATCCGGTACGAATCGCTGATCGACCTGCCCTCCATTGGAATTGCCGGGGCGCCCAACGCCGGTAAGAGTAGCTTGCTGAACGCTCTGTTGGGCCAGCAGAGAAGCATCGTCTCGGAACAACGCAAGACAACGCGCGACGTGCTGAGCGGCCTATTCACCTCGGATCGGTGTCAGTGCGTCCTGTTCGACTGCGCCGGTCTGTTGGTTTCACCGGAGAACATTCTCGACCGCCTGGCGCAGCAGACCGCCATCGAAGCCTTGCACCATTGCCAGGCGATTCTGTTCTGCGTCGATGCGACCAAGAGCGATCTGGACGAGGACCTCGCGATCCTGACCCTGATCGAACCCCGCACAACGGTGTACCTCGCCACCAAGTGTGACATACCCACCCACGCCGAGGCCCCAGGTAAGTCCTTCGGCGTCGAGTTCCTGCCGACGTCGGCCCATACACAGGAGGGCCTCGACGAACTGAAGCGGCGTATTGAGGACATCCTTTGCGGAACGCCGTTGCAGGAGGGCCAGGACACTGTTGCACTGACGGCCCGGCACAAGCAGGTCGTCGGCGAAGCTCTTGAGACCATCGGTCAAGCGATTGAGGAAATCGAACAGGGCAGTGAGGAGACAGCGGCTGCGATGCTGCGCGCCGCCTATGAGGCGATGTCGGATATCGAGACTCAACCTGTCGATGAGCAAGTCCTGGACCGCATATTCGGGCGCTTCTGCGTCGGCAAGTGACGATCCAAGTCGAGCATTCCTCGAATTGGATCGTCATCCTGAGCGCAGCCGAAGGATCTCCTCAACGAATGAGAGGCTTCTCTCGCTACCTCGGGTGAGCATCTTTCAATCCTTTGCCGCCAATTCTGTCTCGGCACCGGTCCCCGCCCGCACCGTTTCGGCTTGCAGGTATTCCTCACGGACCTTGGTCCGGCGTTCGGGGGGCCATTCCCTCGGCAAATTCAGACAGGCGAACTCGCCGAAGTACTTGACGGCCGCGTAGTCGTAGGCCCGGGCCGCCTCGACCTCGTCGTCGAAATACCCGAGGTGATGCGGTCGGCCTTTGAGTCTGTAGTAGGCCTTCCACTTGCCCATGGCCTTGTCGAAGGTGACGCCTTTGAAGCGGGAGTGGCAGTTGCCTGCCTTGTGCTTGTTGCGCTGGTTCTCCGCCACGGTGCAGACACGCAGGTTGGATCGCCTAGCATTCGCTCTGTTTCCGTCAATATGGTCCACGAGCTTGCCCGCCGGCGGCTGCATGATCTCGCGGTGCATCGTAATCTGTCGGCGCCGCTCGGTTCGGGTAGGGTACCCGTTCCGCGCGCGCCAGCGGTATCGGTTGAGCCACGCGTAGTCGCCGGCGTCCACGCTGGCGTAGCCCCCTTCGACCAGAGGGATCAGGCGGACGCCGTCGCCCTGGGGCACGACGGGCCTGGCCCGATAGTTCGCGCAGGCCACGCCGGGCACGTCATGCACCCGCCCTTGCCACCGGGGATGGTTCGCACACCGCGGCACGATCGACTCGCCCAAACACTGGGACCGATGCCAAGCCTCCGGATCGCAAACGCAATACACGCAAGTGTTGCAGCACGCTCCAGACATGATCCCTCCCTTCCAGTATGATGATTGTTCGCTTCCCCCCGCCGCACGATGCGGCTCGCCAATCGCTGTCACGTTCGCAGTCTCGTAGGCACCGCACACCATCGCCATGTCGCGACGACAATAACGACATTCCCTCTTGCCCGCGACGCGGAGACGCACACGTTTCTTGGAACGATCGAATAGGAGCTGGTCATCGGATGGCTACCCGTCGGAACTTACGGAGCATTCTCCACCTATCCTCTAAAAGGAATCGTGCTTCGCTTGATTCTGAAGGACAAGCCGTTCTCTTGCCGCAAATGCGCAACGGCTCTCTCGTAGCCATCTGCATCACCATGAGGGGAAATCCACACCTCTTTGATGAATTCCTCCGGGGCAAACTGCATTTCAATGTACAGGCGGTTGTTTTCACTCAACTTCACCGGATAGTCCTCAGGCCGAGGTCTGATATTGATACACCGCCATTCTTGCTCGTATTTGTAAGCGCCATGTTTGATAGAACAAATCGTTCGATAGATCATCACGGACAGTGGTGGCCAGAAAGACTTGTTTCCGAGTGACTGCCCACTACTACGGAATGCAGGAAATGAATCCGATTTGAAGAACCTTCGTTCAACAATCGCAGTCAGATCTAAGTTTCCGTTCTTGTCTGTGTATTCACACCGCATCAACCGATTCCCTGGATCAGGACGCACGGGGTCGCTCACTTGCACGCCGCCAATACTCCCTGTGATATCACGGAGAAAGCCGTTCCGAACAACTTGCATGTCAAAACCGATGGCGACTCCTCCCCTCGCTGCGTAGGCGCGCCACTGACCAAGTGAATCCGCCGCAGCACTTAACGACAAAACATAGACTTCCAAAGGCTCCTCTGTGTAACCCTCAACCCCTGAGATCAGGAAATCCTTGTACTGCTGAATAGAATCATCCACTTTGCGTGCCTTGATGGCCCTGAGTAGGAGCTTCACGCCGAGTTGCACCTCGGACCAGTCGTTCATCTGATCGTATCGTGTAGCCCGAATTGTCCTTGATTCGAGCATCTTCTTGAAGGACTCGATCGACGTGTAGTGATAGAGAATGGTGGGAATCGATTCAGCTTCTTCTCTCATGGTTTCCCTCTAAGGGTACTGTGACAGTCGCTACGGAACTGCCCCGCCCGCTCCCAAACCTTCAACCGAGAGACCGGGGCATCCTCAACGACTCTACAAGCCGCTCAAGATGCTTGTCCGGATCGGTATTCCCCCTCAGTCTGTCCGGAATATACACCCGACCATATTTCTTCGTCCGGTGCCATCCCGGGCCGTCCGGCAACGGGAACTCGGGCAATCTTGCAGGCTCAGGTGTTGTCTTCCCGAGGTATGTCTGGAAGATATGGTTGATCTGACATCCAGGCATAGAATCCCTCAAGGCTTGCCACCTGTAGGCCTCAGAATAGCCAGGTACCTTGGTCCAATCCCGCGATCCAAAAAGCTCCTCGTCGGCATCTTCAATGGTCTTTCCGATGCTTGCGAAGTGTTCGGCAGTATAGTGCTGCTTCGGGTCTATGTGGGGACCAAAATCCGTGTAGCAATCATAGACTATCGACAGAACAGTAGTCAGATGCGTTCGACATGCCGTTTCCACATCTACTTCCGGGACAGATTGGACTTCCCGTGTCGGGTTGAAGTAGTATCGGCATCGATCACGCATCAAGCTTGCCGATGTCACCGGATTGTCTCCAATGTGCTGATTGACTCGTCTGAATTCGTTGAAGAATTGGGCCAGAGAGTCCCTGCGTAGTTCTTCTTGGCGGGATGCATACCAACTGTCAAACCCTTCAACGTCCTTAAGGCACGACTGCAAGGCGAAAGTAACACTTCTGGCCGACGAAACAAACGCCGAGACATAGCAACGAACGGCAAAGAATTCCGGCCCACAGTCGGGTATTCGGCTCAGGAAGAAATCCGCTTCGGCAATTTTCGAGTCAACAAGATCAAACGAACGACGCATTATCTCACTCATATTTTCTTGTCTACGGCTTTCTCGCCCTTCTCGACAAACGGGGTCAGTCGCGTAGGATGGGCAATTCGTTGCCCATGCGGCTCCTTGCGGGCGTGGTCGTGGCGGGAACTGTGGAGTTCTGCGTTGATCGGGTCTCGCATGAAACCCTCCGTGCGCGCTTTGGCCGCAAGTACACTTCCTCGCGAAGACAGCGCTTGCCTTCAACTACATCGGCTTCGGGCGAAGGCGGTTTGAGGGCCGCCTTCGCCCTTTGGGTCTATGTGTAACAACGCCGGTCGTTTCGCTTCGCACTCGGCGTCGATTACGTGGTTGTCGCCGCTTTGGTCTTTGTGTGGCAGCGTCAAACGAAGTTTGACGATGGTTCTCTTACAATTCTAATCCACCATCGCCAAGGCCTGCGGCCTTGAGGCTGCCACACATCAAATCAGATATAACGGAGGACTAGTCGTCCTTTGCTTCGAATTCGGCGTCGATGACGTCGTCGTCGGCTTTTCTCTTTGCCTCCCCTTCCTGGGGTGGCGCCGCTGCTTCAGCCGGTCCGGCGGGTCCGGCTTCTCCGGCCTCCGCCTGTTTCTTGGCCGCCTCTTCGTAGAGGACCTTGCCTAATTCCTGGCCGACCTCGCTGAGGTTCTCGATCGCCTTCTTGATCGCGTCCGGGTCTTCGCCCTTGTTGACCTCTTTCAGGTTGTTCACAGCGCTCTCGATCTTGCCACGCGTATCGGCCGAGACCTTCTCACCATGCTCTTTCAACGTCTTTTCCGTCGAATAGACCAACTGATCCGCCTGGTTCTTCAGATCAACCACCTCGCGACGCTTCTTGTCCTCTTCAGCGTGCGATTCGGCCTCTTGGGTCATCTTGCCGATCTCGTCCTCGCTCAGTCCCGAGCTGGCTTTGATCACGATCGACTGCTGCTTGCCCGTCCCGAGGTCCTTGGCCGAGACGTTCAGGATGCCGTTGGCGTCAATGTCGAACGCCACCTCGATCTGCGGGAGACCCCGCGGCGCCGGGGGAAGGTCGGTCAACTGGAATCGACCCAGTGTCCGGTTGTCCCGGGCGAATTCACGCTCGCCCTGCAGCACGTGGATGTCCACTGTGGTCTGGCTATCGGCGGCCGTCGAGAACACCTGTTTCTCACTCTTCGGGATCGTTGTGTTTCTATCGATTAGCTTGGTCATGACTCCACCCAGGGTCTCGACACCCAGTGACAGCGGCGTCACGTCCAGAAGCAAAATGTCCTTGACACCAGGGTCATGGGCCAGGATGGCCCCTTGGATGGCGGCGCCCAGGGCCACGACCTCATCCGGATTGATGCCCTTGTTCGGCTCTTTCCCGAAGATGTTCTTGACGATTTCCCGGACTATCGGAATCCGCGTCGAGCCACCGACGAGCAGAACCTCAGCGATATCACTGGATTGAAGCTTGGCATCCTCGATTGCCCTGATACACGGTCCCTTGAGCCGCTCCAAGACGGGCTCTATCAGTGACTCGAATTTGCTGCGCGTCAAGGTGATCTGAAGGTGCTTGGGCCCGGAGGCGTCGGCGGTGATGAACGGTAGGTTAACCGTCGATTCGACCTGCGTACTCAATTCACACTTGGCCTTCTCGCCAGCTTCCTTGAGCCGCTGATGGGCCATCGCGTCCTGACGCAGGTCTATACCCTCGGTCTTCTTGAACTCATCGGCCAGGAAGTTGATCAGAACAGCATCCAAGTCGTCGCCACCGAGGTGGCCGTCACCATTGGTAGCTATGACGTCGATTACACCAGTGTGCTCTTCGAAGCCCCCGATATCGAGAATAGAAATGTCAAATGTGCCGCCTCCAAAATCGAAGACCGCCACTTTCTCCTCTTTCTTCTTGTCAACACCATAGGCTAGGGCCGCGGCGGTCGGCTCGTTGATGATTCGCTCGACCTCAAGCCCGGCGATCTTACCGGCGTCCTTGGTAGCCTGCCGCTGGGCGTCGTTGAAGTAGGCCGGGACAGTAATCACCGCCTTCTCGACCTTCTCGCCCAGGTAGTCCTCAGCCGTTTTCTTGAGATCCTGCAGGATCATGGCCGAAACTTCCGGTGGGGTATACTCCTTGCCCCGTACGCTGACTTTTACCAGCTCGGCCGACCCACCGGTGATCCCATAGGGAACGGTCTTCTCTTCGGAAGCCACTTCGTTGTGCCGCCGGCCCATGAAACGCTTAACGGAGAAAACCGTGTTCTCCGGATTCGTCACCTGCTGATGCTTGGCAATCTGCCCGACCAGTCTCTCACCCTTGTCGGTGAAGCCCACCACCGACGGTGTCAGACGCGAGCCGGAGGCATTGACCAGCACCTTCGGCGCCGAGCCCTCCATCACAGCCACGACAGAATTCGTTGTACCCAGGTCAATTCCAATAATCTTAGCCATTGCAAACTTCCTTTCCTTGCTCCCGAGTCGGCATTCCACCAGTCCCAGCAAGTTGCGTCTAATCCGCCAGGCTCATCAGAGATCACCTGGCCCTGCTTCCAATTATGCAAAACCCGTGCCAATAGACGCCACTACCGCACGCCAAAACCCTAACCCTCTGTTGTACAACGCTTTACAAAACACGCACCCAGATAACACAAGCAGGTCAAAAAGCTCTTTCTACCTCAGATTGTCACACTCCCGTGCCATTTTGGCAGACGAGCCTGCGTGAGAGTCGCCGGGCCATTGCCTCTGATGCATTCTCCAGAAGGGGGACTTCTTCCCCTTCTTCTCATTCTTTCCCTTATTGTTAGTGGCTGTTGGGTGGTCGCTGGATCGTTGTCTGTCTGTTGTTCGTTCGGCGTGGGATGGCCCCAGCGCCGCGAATCGCGCGCCCCACAGATGCGATGAGTCGTTTTTGCTTGGTGACCTCGAAGCGGCCGCATATAATGCGGTCTCCAGGAAACCATGGCGCAAATGGGGTACAACACTATCTGCGCAGTGGCATGAGGTATCCTAACCTCTGGATATGACAAGTTTTGGCCGAGTGGCGGAATGGCAGACGCTGGGGACTTAAAATCCCCTGCCCGTTAGGGTGTGTGGGTTCGAATCCCACCTCGGCTAGGTTTTGGCGCCGTCCGGCATAGGTTCAGCGCGTCGATTCGGACTGACTGCAGCGCGGATCTATCTTGAGGATGCAGTCTCTACAGAGGGTTCATCGATCGAAGCACGAGAGAAGACCAACGCTGTCGCAAGACGATTCACAACGCCGATCTTGCTCCTATTGACGATCCTGTGCACGACGGGTATCAGCACCGAAAACCACGAAAACTCCGAGGGCCAGTGGACCCAATGGCGCGGCCCGCAAGGTCTGGGCGTCAGTGCCGACGCCAATCTGCCGGAGGTTTGGAGCCACGAAGGCGACAACATCGTCTGGAAGACGAAGATCCCGGGAGAAGGCCATTCCTCCCCGATTGTCAGCAATGGCCGGGTCTTTCTGACGACTGCGTACGGCGACTCGACCGCGGTCGTCTCACATCGAATCGTGGCCGTGACCATTTGTACGCTGGCGTTTTTTTTCGTGACAGGCGCCTTGGCGAAGCTACTCCTGGGACGACGAAAAAGAGATCCCGACAACAGCAAACAGGGCGGCTGCCTGGACCGGATCGTCAATCCGACCATCGCGGTCGTCAGCGTAGCGGTTTTCCTGCTTTTCGCAGCCCTGCTGTTTGTCTTTCCCGGCCAATACGACGCCACGATCGGGCAATTCCTCGCCAAGACCCTGGGCAACTATGACACCGAGCACCTTTTCTATATCAGCGACGACACGGGGGCCGCTCGCTGGCTCAACTCGGGGGCCGCAGCGCTGCTCGGGTTGGCTGCCTCTCTGCACTGGTTGAGAGCCCATTCCATCTGGCGTCTCCTCGGGGCTTTGGCTTTTGCCCTGTTGGCGATTGTCTTCGTGGCCTTTACCCCCGCCGATCTCTGGAAACATCCGCTGCCGGTCCGTCCCCGCCTGCTCTTTGTGGTTCCCGCGACGTTGGTGGCCGTGTGGTTCCTGCTCGGGTACCTCGATGTCCGCCTTCAAAGCAAGCCGGCCGATACGGGCAATGAGACGGACGGCGCCCCGCCAGCGAAAGCCAGTCTCCTGGACTCGTTGAATTGCGTCACGATCTTCTGGCGCCACAAGAACATCTACCGTCCGGGCGGCGTCTTGTCCACATTGCTCTGCCTCTCCGTGGCGGCGATGGCCTTCCTGGTGTTCGTGCCGGTCAACCTGCTTCTGCCGGAGATCGGGCTGCAAAGGGCGGTCGTCTGTGTCGATTTCGAGAGCGGCCAGATCCTCTGGTGCAAACCCGTCTTCGTCGCGCCCGCCGAACGAAAGCACAGGGACAACTCCTACGCGACACCCACCCCCGCGACGGATGGACAGTACGTGGTCGCCAATTTCGGCGCCGGCGCGGTCTGTCTTGACGTCGAAGGCCATGTGATCTGGAAGATACCAGATCCGAAGTACTCGGCCGACACGCGGTACGGGGCCGCCGCCTCGGTGCTCCTCTGGAAGGACAAGGCGATCGTGCTCCAGGAACGCGAGGAGAACACCAGACGACAGACCTGGATGGCCGCTTTTGACAAGGCCACGGGCGAGGTTCACTGGAGAGTGCATCCGAAGAGCCTCTCCTGGGCCTACACCACGGGACTACTCTATGACGACGGGTCCGGCGCAAGGCTCATCACGGCCTCGCACGAAATCGTCGCCTGTTTTGAACTCGACTCGGGGCAGTTGCTCTGGGAGCATAAGATCGACCTGGACCAGCTTGTCGCCAGCATGGTGCGCATCGACTCGCTCTTCTTCATCGGGGGAGGAACGTGGGGCCCCAGCGCCCTGATCGCCATGCAACTGAGCGGATCGGGTCAGGACACTGAGATCGAGGAACTCTGGCAAGCCTCGAAGGATACGCCCGGCTGCGCGTCGCCCATTGCCTACAACGGGATGCTCTTGACGATCACCGATACGGGCGTCATGTGCTGTTACGACGCCGTCTCGGGACAGCAACACTGGAGAGAGAGACTCAAAGGGCGATACCTGGCCTCGCTGGTCGCTGGCGATGGAAAGGTCTATGCGTTCAGCACCAACGGATCGGCCACCGTCGTCGCTGCCGATCCGCAGTTTCAAGTGCTCTCGCGCAACCGACTTGAGGGCGATTGCCGGGCCTCACCTGCGGTGGCCGAATCAGATATTTTGGTGCGCACCTCCGAGTTCCTGTACCGTATAGGCAATAACGCCCACTAACCCCCTCGCAATCAGGGACTTTGGGCCATCGTCGGGCCAATCGCAAGGTTTCTTAGCCGGACTCACTGACGATGCCGATCATCTGAGGCGATTGTTGCGATGTTTACAGCCAGGCCCAAATGCAGTAGGATGGTGAAGCTCGAGGGTATGCGTGCATACTGCCATCTGGGTTAGCACAGAATGTATTGGGCCGGGACTGCTGTGAAGGGGCGAGCCGGTGTCCTGCCGAGCGTAGAAGTCCTGATGGTTTTTTTGGAGGTAAGTTATGACAGATACACGTCTTAGCCTTTCGGACGTTGACAAGCCAAATCTCTACCGGGAAACCTTCCCTTACAACGAGTTCCCCAAAGTCATCTTCGACAACGAGAAGGTCGACTACGAGATCCCCGAGAAGATCTGGATCACAGATACGACCTTCCGTGACGGCCAGCAGGCACGGCCCCCCTATACCCCGGAGCAGATCCTTCGCGTGTACGATCTACTCCACGAAATCGATGGCGGCACCGGATTGATCCGCCAGTGCGAGTTTTTCCTCTATTCTGACAGAGACCGCAAAGCCGTCGAGTTGTGCCAGGCGCGCGGTTACAAATATCCGGAAATCACCGGCTGGATCCGCGCCGTCGCGTCCGATTTCAGGCTCGTCTCTCAAATGGGCCTGCGAGAGACCGGCATCCTGACTTCTGCCAGTGATTACCATATCTTCCTCAAACTCCGCAAGACACGGGCCCAGGCGCTCAGCGCCTACCTCGACGTCGTCAAGGCAGCCCTGAACAGCGGCGTCATTCCACGTTGCCACTTTGAGGATATCACCCGGGCCGATTTCGAGGGCTTCGTGCTGCCCTTTGCCAACGAACTCCTGAAGATTGGTGACGAATACAAACAGCCGGTCAAGATCCGCCTTTGCGATACGCTTGGTTTTGGGCTTCCCTGGGCCGGCGTTGCTCTGCCGCGCAGCGTGCCTAAACTGGTGCATGGTCTGCGTCAGATCGGCATCCAGCCCGAACAACTCGAATGGCACGGGCATAATGATTTCCACAAGGTCGAGGTCGATGCGTCCACCGCCTGGCTCTACGGCTGCTGCGCCGCCAACGGGGCCATCTTCGGCTGCGGCGAACGGACCGGCAACCCGCCGCTCGAGGCGCTGGTCGTCGAGCACGCCCAACTCAAGGGAATGACCGAAGGCGTCAATTATGCCGCGATCACGGAACTGGCCGAGTACGTACGCAAGGAAATGAACTTCGAGATTCCGCGCAACTATCCTCTGGTCGGGCAGGATTTCAACGTGACCCGCGCCGGCATTCATGCCGATGGTTTGCTCAAGAACGAGGAGATCTACAACTGCTTCGACACCGACAAGCTGCTCAAGCGTCCCATCGGCGTGGCGATTACCGACAAGACCGGAGCGGCCGGCATCAAGCATTGGGTCGAAGCACATTACGAAATTCAGATCGCCAAGCATGACCCGCGCATCATTAAGATCAAGGACCGGATCGACGCTGAGTATGCGGCCGATCGCGTTTCCTCGATCTCCGATAGCGAGATGTTCAAATGGGTGGCCGAGGCGTTTGGAGCCGGTGTGCCGCCGCTGAAGTGATTTTGGACGATAGGACCTTTGTCTGAAGAAAGGGGCCAGGATGCCTCATCGAGAGATTCGAGCCGTACTGTTTGACCTCGGGGATACCCTGCTGGATTTCGGCAAGGTCAGCACGACCAAGCTCGCCCTGAAGGGGGCCCGGTCTTCCTACGACTTCATCAAGGAGCAGGGCCAGCCGCTCGGCAGCTTCGCCGGCTACTTCCTGCGCTATCTCGTTCGCCTGCGCGTGCACTACTTCCTCTCCGAGCATACGGGGCGCGATTTTGATTCGCTGGCGCTGCTGGAGAAGGTCGGCCGCAAGGAGGGGATCACCTTCACGCGCGAACAATGGGAACAGGTCGTCTGGAAATGGTATGAGCCACTCAGCGAGTTGGCCCAGGTCGAGCGGAACCTGCCCGAGACGCTGACCCGATTGAAGGATTTCGGCCTGAAGCTGGGCATCGTCTCCAACACATTTGTTAATCGCGGCTCGTTGGAGAAGCACCTGAAGAAACTCGGCCTGCTGGATTTCTTTTCCGTCCGGCTCTACTCCTACGAACTGGGCTTGCGCAAGCCCGATGCGAGGATCTTCCGGATCGCCGCTGAGAAGATTGGCGAGGCATTCGAGAACATCGTCTTCGTGGGAGATCGGATCGATAAGGACATTCGGCCCGCCCTCAAGGGCGGGATGGCCGCGGCGCTGAAGAACGCCTACACCAACGCGGGCAAGGCCACGCCCCCCGGCGCGTGGAGGATCAGTCGAATCGCCGAACTGCCCGACCTCATCGAGCAGGCCACGGCCCAGACACTGCAGGGCGCGCCGGCCTAGAGCCAGAAACAACAACGACGCTGAAAGGCGATTGACAGCCCGTTATCGGCGTCATACTATCGCCCCTCGTTTTCTGCATTTCGAAGGGGCCTTTAACTTCAAGGAGAACACGGATGGCCGATGGCAACACAATTGACGTAACCGACGCTGAATTCCAAAGCGTCGTGCTTGAATCAGATGTTCCTGTCCTGGTGGATTTCTGGGCGCCGTGGTGCGGCCCATGCAAGATGGCGGCGCCGGTGCTGGACAAGGTCGCCGGCGAATACGACGGACAGGTGAAAATCTGCAAGGTCAACGTGGACGACGAACGCCAGATCGCCACGCAATACGGGATCATGAGCATCCCCACGATGTACCTGTTCAAGGACGGCCAGACGGTCGACCAGATCACCGGGGTCACGCCGAGTTTCGAGGCGGATTTGAAGAAGAAGATCGATAGCCATTTGGGCTAAACGCATAGGACGCAATCGCCATGAACGAGACGCTTTACGATGTCATCATTATCGGGGCCGGCCCAGCCGGGCTCGGCGCCGCCCTGTACACGTCCCGGGACAGACTCAAGACGCTCATGCTGGAAAAGCTCATGCCCGGTGGGCAAATCAACAACACCAACCGGATCGAGAACTATCCCGGTTTCGAGCAGATCGACGGGCCCGGCCTGATCGAGCGGATGCAGAAGCAGGTCGACAGCTTCGGCGCCGAGATCAAGAGCGCCTCGGAAGTCAGCAAGATCGAGAAACGCCCGGATGGGAACATCGCCGTCCATTGCGACCAGGACGCGTACGTCGCCAAAGCGGTTATCCTGGCGCCGGGCAGCAACTACCGGCACCTCGGCGTCCCAGGCGAGGACGAGTTCCGCAACGCCGGCGCGGGCGTCAGCTATTGTGGCACCTGCGACGCGCCCTTCTTCCGCGACCGAGAGGTCGTCTCGGTTGGCGGAGGCAATACCGCGATCGAAGAAGCGCTGCACCTGGCCAAGTACGCCAGCAAGGTGACGGTCATTCATCGCCGCGACGAATTCCGGGCCGACAAGATCCTTTCCGAGGAGCTGATCGCCAAAGCGAATGAGCCCGATTCGAATCTGGTCATCAAGTACGACACGGTCGCGACCGCCATCGAAGGCGAGGGGAAGGTGCAGTCGGTCAGGCTCAAGAACGTCAAGAGCGGCCAGGAAGAGGACTACCCCTGCGACGGGGTGTTCATTTTCGTGGGCATGGAGCCGAACACGGAATTCCTCAAGGGCTCTGTGGAACTGACGGATAGCGGTTTCATCAAATGCGATTGCGCCTATCTGCGAACGAGCATCCCGGGCGTCTTCGTCGCAGGCGACTGCCGCGTCGGGGCGGCGATGCAACTGGTCACCGCCGTAGCCGATGGCGTTAACGCCGCGCTTATGCTCAAACAGTACTTCCGCGATCCGGACTGGTGGAACACGCCCGTCAGCGACGTGCTCCAGCCCGGGGGCTGGTGAGCGCCAAGTCCGACAGCCTGATTAAGGAGAGATAGACACCATGACGAATAGACGACAATTCCTCAAGTCCTCGTTAGCCGCAGTAGGCGGCGTCGTTATGCTCGGACCGTCATGGAGTCGGGCTAACAATCCTGGATCGAGCGGCCAGGCGCGCTGGGCGTTTCTATCCGACACGCACGTCCCGGCCGATCCGCAGAACAACTATCGGGGTTTCTATCCCTATCAGAATCTCCAGAAGGTCATGACACAAATGGCGGCCGACCTTCCTGAGGGCCTCGTCATCACAGGCGATCTGGCCCGGCTCGAAGGCTTACCTGGCGACTACGCGAACGCCAAGAAACTCCTGGCGCCGATCACCGAGAAACGGCCCGTCTGCGTAGGGCTGGGCAATCACGACCATCGCGAGAACTTCCTGGCCGCGTTCGCCAAGCCGGGCGGCGCCAAGCCGGGCGGCGACAAGCAAGCCGTGCAAGGCAAGCACGTCGTCGTCGCCGATACCGGCCCGGTCCGCCTGATCGTTCTCGACTCGCTGCTCTACTCGAACAAAGTGGCGGGCCTGCTGGGTCGGAACCAGCGCAACTGGCTCCAGAGCGCCCTGAGTGATGGCGACGACAAGCCGACGATGCTGTTCTTCCATCACACGCTGGGCGATGGCGATGGCGACCTGCTGGATGTGCCCCGGCTGTTCGAGATCATCAAGCCGGCCACACAGGTCAAGGCGCTCGTCTTTGGCCATTCGCACGTCTACAGCTTCAAGGAATTCGAAGGCGTGCATCTGATCAACCTGCCGGCCAGTGGGTATAACTTCAACGACAACCAGCCGGTCGGGTGGGTCGAGGCTGGATTGAGAACCGACGGCGCCGATTTCACCCTGCACGCCGTCGGGGGCAACACCCAGGCTGACGACACGAAAAAGGCCTTACGCTGGCGGTCCTGACCCGCACAACCACCCGCCAGTACTGATATAAGCCCTGCACCGCCGGCGGTTCGGTCCAACTGCGACCGGTAAAATGCGCGCCGACCCAAATCATTCGCCCATCCAATCCCCCAATGTCGCTTCTCGGCGCCCAATCGGCCACTAACCAAAGGATAACTATATCCTAGTGGAGGATAGGCGGGCCTCATGCCGATACTGCTTCTGAGAAAACGGAAACCGGAGAAGGGTACTTGGGGGTAGCTTTTTGACGGTGCCGCGGAACAACGCGGTGAACGGAACGGAGGGATCGATACCCAAGAATTCCAGGCGGCTCGTGCGCTCGGACGCCAGTTAAGCCGCACGGTAGGCGTCTCAACGCGGAAAGGTAACGGCATATGTCCGGCATGATAGAGCGTGGATTGAGCAGACGACAGTTCCTCCACAGCGCCATGGCGCTGGCCGGTGGGGTAGCGACCTTCGGGCCGCGCCAGATCCTGGCCGCCGATCGCAACGAGAACGCCCACTGGGCGTTCCTTTCGGATACCCATATCTCAGTCAATCCACGTAACAGATACCGAGGCTTCTATCCCTACCAGAATCTGAAGGAAGTGACCGGCCAACTCGGCTCGAGCCTGCCCGACGGCCTCGTCGTGACCGGTGATCTGGCCAGACTCTGCGGCCAGTCCGGGGACTACCAGAACCTCAAGAAACTCCTGACGCCCATCGCCGAGAAACGACCGATCCATCTGGCCACGGGCAATCACGATAATCGCGACAACTTCCTGGACACGTTCAGAAACACCGGTAGCCATGAATGGCTCGTCGGTGGCAAACGAATCGTCACGGTCAAGACCAGCTCGGTCAACCTGATCCTGCTTGACTCACTGCTGTTCGTCGATTTGCCCTGGGGGCGCCTGGGGCAGGGCCAGCGCAACTGGCTCAAGACCTACCTCAACGCGTGCGACGAGGTGCCCACGATCCTGTGCCTGCACCATCCCGTTAAAGGCCGGGGCGCGTTGCTGGATGGCGACAGTCTCCTGAAGCTCATCAAGCCCATGCCCAAGATCAAGGCGATCGTCCATGGGCATTCCCACGAATTCGCCTTCAGGAAGATCGACGACATCCACGTCATCAGTTTGCCCGCCACGGGGTACAACACGCAGAATCGCGAGCCCGTAGGCTGGGTGGACGCCCACCTGACCGGCAGCCATGGAGTCTTCACCCTAAACGCCGTCGATGGGAACACCCGTTTGAACGGGCACACCGAGCAGCTCCGCTGGCGAACGTAGGGTTGCAGATTCTCCATTTCAGTGGTATACTTTGATCTCACCAGCGCCGGTTAGCGTTCCGGCCGTCTGTCCCTCCCGAATCCGGGTCGGATTGACGGCATGACGCATGCAGTCCGGCTATGTACCACAAGCAAACCTATTGCAATGGAGAAGGCCCAAAATGTCGAATCTGCCGAAATCCCTGCTATTGTCGAGCGTGATCCTGCTCCTGGTCTTCCTATCGACCGCCGGCCTGACGGCAGACGACTGTCCGACCCGGCCTATGGATTGGGAGAACCCGGCCGTCATTGGCCTGAACAAGGAGCCGGCCCATTGCACGCTCGTTCCCTACGGCGATGTCGAAAGCGCTCTGACCTGTCGTCGTGCGGGCTCCCCGTTCTACAAATCTCTGAACGGCAAGTGGCGCTTCAACTGGGTTCGCAAGCCCGCCGACCGCCCGAAGGACTTCTTTCAAGCCGATTATGACGTCAGCCAGTGGGATGAAATTCCGGTCCCGTCCAACTGGCAGATGCACGGGTACGGCCGACCGATCTACCTGAATGTGACCTATCCCTATCCGGCCAATCCGCCGCACATTCCGCACGACTACAATCCCGTCGGCTCCTACCGCAAGGAATTCACCGTGCCCAGAACTTGGGATGGTCGTCAGAGCTTTCTGCATTTCGATGGGGTCAAGAGCGCGTTCTACGTCTGGATCAACGGCTGCTTCGTTGGCTACAGCGAGGGCAGTATGACGCCGGCTGAGTTCGATGTCACCGAATACCTTAAGCCGGGTCAGAACACCATCGCCGTCGAGGTCTATCGCTGGTCGGATGGCAGCTACCTCGAAGACCAGGACATGTGGCGCCTCAGTGGGATCTACCGAAACGTCTATCTGTTCGCGGCGCCCAAGGTGCACATTCGCGATTTCTTCGCGCGGGCTACTCTGGACGAGCAGTACCGCGATGGGATTCTGAAGATCCGTCCCAAGCTGGCCGTCTATGACGATACGAAGCTGAACAAGTGGACCGTCCAGGCACAACTGTACAACGCCCAGAACGAAGGCGTCCTCGCACAGCCGCTCAAGATCGATGCCCAACGCATCGTGAAGGAGCGCTATCCCCAGAGAGATAACGTCGATTTCGCCCTGATGGAGGCAAAGGTACCGGCGCCAAAGAAATGGTCGGACGAAGCGCCCAACCTCTACACACTGGTCTTGACGCTGCATGACGCTCAGGGCAAGGTGGTCGAAGCCGAGAGCTGCAAGGTCGGCTTCCGCACCGTGGAGATCAAGAACGGTCAACTGCTCGTCAACGGCCACTCGATCAAGCTCTTCGGCGTCAATCGGCATGAGCACGATCCCGACCATGGCCGGGCCGTCCCCCGAGGTCGGATGATCCAGGACATCAAGCTGCTCAAACAGAGCAACATCAACGCGGTCCGCACCTCGCACTATCCCGACGATCCACGCTGGTACGAGCTGTGCGATGAGTACGGTCTCTACCTGATCGACGAGGCGAACCTCGAGACGCACGGGCAGGGCGGTTTCCTGTCGAACCAGCCGGCCTGGCACACCGCGTTCGTCGACCGCGCCGTGCGCATGGTCGAACGCGATAAGAACCACCCCTCCATTATCTTCTGGTCGCTGGGCAACGAGAGCGGCTGCGGCCCGAACCACGCCGCGATGGCCGCCTGGATCCACGACTACGATCCCACCCGGCCGATCCACTACGAAGGCGCTGTCGGCAATCCCAAAGATCCCTACTACGTCGATGTCATCAGCCGGATGTACGCCCGGATCCATCAGATCGTCGGAATCGCCACCAACCCCGTCGACGACCGACCCATGGTCCTCTGCGAATACGCCCACGCGATGGGCAACTCCGTCGGCAACCTCAAGGAGTATTGGGACGCTATTCGCGCCCACCGCAGGCTCATCGGTGGCTTCATCTGGGACTGGGCCGACCAGGGGCTCCGTAAGTACACCGCTGACGGCGAGATGTTCTGGGCCTATGGCGGCGACTATGGCGACAAACCCAACGATGGCAATTTCTGCTGCAACGGTCTCGTCCAGCCCGACCGCAAGCCTAACCCGTCCCTGACCGAGGTCAAGAAGGTCTATCAACGCATTCATGTCACACCCATCGATGCCCTCAGCGGCGTGTTCGCGGTCGCCAATGAATACGACTTTGTCAGCCTCGGCTTCGCCGATGTCTTCTGGGAGCTGACCTGCGACGGCCTAGTCGTCCAGGCGGGCAAGCTGGCGCCACTGGCCCTGGAGCCGGAGGCCAAGCAAGAGATCGCGATCCCATTGACCAAGCCCGAGCCGCAAAGCGGCGCCGAGTACTGGCTGAAGCTCTCATTCGCCCTGGCCGAGGAGACTCCGTGGGCCGAACGTGGGCATATCATCGCCTGGGACCAGTTCCCGGTCGCCTTCGACACCCCGTCGGCGGTGGTGGCGGACCTGAACCTCATGCCCGAGATCGAGCTGAGCCAGGAGGACGAATCATACGTCGTTACGGGCGAGAACTTCAGCGTAACCATCGGCAACCAGAGCGGCGCCATCGAATCGCTGACCCTGGAAGGCGCCGAACTGATGACAGCGCCGCTACAGCCGAATTTCTGGCGACCCCCAATCGACAACGACAACGGCAATCGGATGTCTCAGAGACTGGGCGCCTGGAAGAAGGCCGGGCCCGACCGAAAGATCGAATCCGTGACCGCCAGGCGTATCAAACCCCAGGTGGTCCGCGTCACCGTCGAAGCCAGGCTGCCCATCGGGGGCGACACGAAGTGCCTGATCACCTACGATATCTACGGCACCGGCGATATCGTCGTCGATGCCGGCATCTATACAACGGGCGTCAATCTGCCCAGTCTGCCCCGCTTCGGGATGCAGATGGCCATCCCGGCACAGTTGTCCACGATGACCTGGCTCGGTCGAGGACCGCAGGAGAATCACTGGGACCGAAAGACCGGCGCCGCGCTGGGATTGTATTCGGAGTCGGTCACCGAGCCGGCCCACGTTTATGTGCGTCCCCAGGAAAATGGCAATAAGACCGACGTCCGCTGGGTGACGCTGACCAATAATAGAGGGACCGGCCTGATCGCCGTGGGCATGCCCCTGCTGAGCGTCAGCGCCTGGCCCTACAGCATGGCCGACCTGGAGAAGGCCACCCATATCCACGAATTGCCGACGCGCGACTTCATCACCGTCAATCTGGACTACAAACAGATGGGCGTCGGCGGTGACGATAGTTGGGGGGCGCGACCCCATCCGGAGTACACCCTGCCGGCCAAGCCGTATGCGTACAAATTCCGGCTCAAGCCGTACAACCGCAGCATGGGTCCGGTCCAATCGATCGCCCGCTATAAGCTGCCCAGCGTTAACTGAACCAGCGACAAACCCATCCACAGCCATACCCAAAGGCGAGCTGTGCCGACCTCCGGCAAAGCTCGCCTTTGTTCTACCCTTCTGCGTCTGGACGTGGAGCGTGCTTGCGAGTATAACAGGTGTCGGGATGTACTTTTCAACGGTCACCTTTTAGGGCACGCGTGTTAGATGCTACTATCGGCAAGGACGCAGAAGAGTGAGTGGGTCGTCTCGGCGGCCGATGATCGAGCCGAATCGCTCGCGCAGTCTCTGAAGATCTCCCCCCTCGTCGCCCAGGTCCTCATCAATCGGGGAATCACGGAGACGACCGAGGGCAACGTGTTTCTGCGCCCCAAACTCACCGACCTGATCCGCCCGGCTGAAATGCCCGGCATTGGCAAGGCCGTCAGTCGCCTCAAAGACGCCATCGAGAACAAGGAGAAGGTCACCATTTATGGGGACTACGACGTCGACGGCATCACGGGCGTCTCGATCCTCTGGGAGCTTCTGACCCTGCTCGGCGCCGAGGTCGATTACTACATCCCTCACCGCATCGAAGAAGGTTACGGCCTGAATCCCGACGCCGTGCGGTCGCTGGCCGAATCGGGCACGAAACTGCTCGTAACGGTCGACTGTGGGATCACCGCCTGCGCCCCGGCTGAACTGGCCGGGCAGCTCGGGATGGACCTGATCATCACCGACCACCATCGACCTGAAGATACCTTGCCCGAGGCGACGGCGCTCGTTCATCCGGCGCTGGAGGCGTCGTATCCCAACCAGGCTTCGGCCGGTGCGATGGTCGCGTACAAACTGGCCTGGGCCATCGCCGACGAATTCAGTCATGGGCCGCGACTGGACCCGAAGCTGCGCGAGTTCATGCTCAACGCCACGAGCCTAGCCGCCATGGGCACCGTGGCTGACGTCGTCGACCTGCGGGGTGAGAATCGCATCCTGACCAGCTTTGGCCTCCGAGCTCTGCACGAAAGCGAACTGATCGGGTTGCGTGCTCTGATCGCCTCGGCCGGCCTGACGGGCAAAGGCCTCGACAGCTACGCCATCGGCTTCCGCCTGGCGCCGATGCTCAACGCCGCCGGACGCATGGGCCATGCCCGGCTGGCCGTCGAGCTGATGACCAGCACCAGCGAGATGCGAGCCATGCAGATCGCCGAGTACCTCAAGGCCCAGAACACCCAACGCCAGCAGACCGAGCGGAAGATCGTCAAGCAGGCCTGCGAGATGGTCGTCGAACGGGGGTACAACCATCCCGACCGACGGAGCATCGTCCTGGCCGCTGAAGGATGGCACACCGGCGTGATCGGCATCGTCGCGTCGCGCCTGGTCGACAAGTTCTATCGCCCGACCATCGTGATCAACGCCTCCCCGGGCGAGAAGGGCGCCGCCCAGGGTTCGGCCCGTTCGATCCCCGGGTTCTGCCTGCTCAGCGCCATCAAGGCCTGCTCCGACCACCTGACGACCTTTGGGGGCCATACCATGGCGGCCGGGCTGACCATCGCGCCCGAGAGAATCGACGAGTTCACCGACGCCTTCGAGGCCTACGCCGTCGAGAACCTCAAGCCCACCGACACTGTCGCCAAGCTGCCGATCGACGCGCTGGCGCCGCTGGGCCAGTTTACCCGGGAAGCGGTCGACCAACTCGAACTGCTGGGCCCGTTCGGGCAAGGCAATCCCAAGCCTATCTTCGCCACCAAGGGCGTTCGCCTGACCAGTGCTCCCCGACGCGTCGGCGCTAAGGGCGACCATCTCCAGTTCGCCATCACCGACAACACGGGTTCCATTCGTTGCATTGGTTTCCGCATGGGCCAGCTCGAGAAGAAGATGCTCGAAAAGGAGTGCTTCAACATCGCTTACGAGGCGCAACTCAATCATTACAACGGCAACACCAGTGTCCAATTCGTCACGACCGACATTCAGTTCGAATAGCCTTCGGACCTCCCTGCCCATCGCAGGCAGATGAAACTTGCAATCCCTTACTTTGTGACTTAGTCTCTTCCTGTTCTCATAGGGAGTCTCTTTCTCGCGTAATTAAGGATCATGGCGATGCCGCTAGCAAACGACAAACTGAAACTGGAAGCACTGTCTGAGTCCATTCGGGAGCCGCTCACGCTCCTGTCCGACAGCCTGCGGGCTTCTCTGGCTGGGAACCTCTCGGGCATTACCGTCGTGGGCAGCGCCCTGACGGACGATTACCGCGCCGGGACCAGCGACATCAACACCGTCGTTCTCCTGGACCAGCACGACCTGGCGGCGCTCAACGCCATCGCGGGGATGGCCAAGCCGATGCGGAAGAAGCACGTCTCCCCGCCTCTGTTGATGACGGCGGACTACATCGAGCGGTCCCGCGACGTCTTCGGGGTCGAGTTTCTCGACCTCCAACTCACCCATCAGACGATTCTGGGCGACGATCCATTCGCGGCGCTCACGTTTGAAAAGGCGGACGTCCGGCTCCAATGCGAGCGCGAGTTGAAGGCAACGCTTATCCGACTGCGGCAAGGCTATATCGCCGCCGCGGCTAATAAGAAGCTCGTGCGAGACGTACTGATCGCGACCGCTAAGGGGCTGGCGCCTCTGCTTCGAGCGGTGCTATGGCTCCAGGACATTGACCGACCCCAGACCATGGCAGCGACCTTCGAAAAGGCGTCGAACGAACTGGACGCGGACCTAACCGGCGTCATCGCCGCTGAGCGCTGGCGCTACGAAAAACCGCGCCTCAGCGACAGTGACATCGCCAGCACGTTCGAGTCGATCTACGCCGCGACGGACAAGCTCGCCCAGACCGTCGATGCGATGGAGGTCGCCTGATGCCTCTACGCCGACATACACGTCCCATGGTGGTGTTCCTCCTGTTAGCCCTTACGGCGCCGGCACTGGCCCAGGTCAAGTTGCCCGAGCAACCGCGTCACTACGTCGAGGACCTCGCCAACGTCATCAACGCCAATCACGAACGTACACTCAACGGCGTTCTTCAGGAACTTGAACAGAAGACCGGCGTGCAGTACATCATCTTGACCCTCGAGACCACCGGCGGCGTACCGATCGCTGCTTTCTCGGTGGAACTGGCCCACGACAAATGGGGACTCGGTCAGAAGGGCAAAGACAACGGCATGCTCTTCGTCCTGGCCACGAAGGATCGCAAGTACGCCTTCACGCCCGGCCGCGGCCTGGAAGGCTTTCTGACCGACAACTATGCCGGGCGCGTGGGAAGAGAAGTACTGCGCCCCGCACTGAAGCGCAACCAGTACAGTGAAGGCATCGCCCAGGCAAATCTCGTTGTCGTGCAAAAGATCGCCGGCCAGACGGGCGTCACATTGACAGGCATGCCGACCCTGCCGCGCGGGTCTCAACCGGCCCAGCGGAGTCGGCGCCTGCCAGGCTGCAGTTCGCTTGTCTTCCTTCTCATGATCGTGCTCTTCATGGGCGGCATGCGTGGAGGCCGGCGGCGCGGCATGGGCGGATGGCTCTTCTGGCCCATGCTCTTCGGCGGATTCGGTGGGCGGGGCGGCTATGGCCGCAGCGGCTCCTACGGCGGCGGCATGTTCGGAGGCAGTTCCGGAGGATTCGGAGGCAGCTTCGGTGGCTTTGGCGGTGGAGGCGGCGGCGGCTTCAGCGGAGGGGGCGCCAGTGGCGGTTGGTAGGTAAGACTTCATTCTCAAAAGACTTGGTAAGGAAAGAGACAATGAAAGCTAAACGTGGAGTAGGCGCACTCTTTGCCATTTTCGCCGTTGCAGCCATCGCGGTCGTACTCTTTGCGGTTATAGGGTTCATGTGGTACGTCAGCGGCTATAACAAGGCGGTCCGATTCGACGAAGCCGTCACCAAGGCCTGGGCCGACGTCGACGCCCAACTCCAGCGTCGCCTCGATCTGATCCCCAATCTGGTCGAGACCGTCAAGGGCTACGCGACCCAGGAGAAAGAACTCTTCGAGAACATCGCCAAATCGCGCGAGAAGTACTTCCAAGCGGGCAACACCGCCGGCAAGATGGAGGCCTCCAACCAACTGGGCGGCTTCCTTTCGCGACTCCTCGTCCTGCAGGAGCGTTATCCCGACCTCAAATCAAATCAGAACTTCCTGGCGCTTCAGGACCAGCTTGAAGGCACCGAGAACCGCATCTCCGTCGCCCGGACGCGGTACAACGACGCCGTCCGCCTCCTCAATACCTACGCCCGCGGATTGTTCGGACCGTTCTTCTGCAACAAAGCGGACGTCGAGAAACGAGAACCCTTCGAAGCCACCGAACAGGCGCAAACACAAGTCCCGGCCGTAGACTTCTCCAAACCACAACCTCTCCCCGAACCAGCGACACCATAGGCACAGACAGTCAACGGAGACATGATGGACGCACAAGGTAAGACGCCGAGTGAGAGTGCTGTGGTGACGCGTTATTTGGTTATGCCGCAGCAGGCGAATCCGCAGGGGACGGCTTTCGGCGGGGCGATTATGGCCTGGATCGACATGGTCGCAGCCATGGCGGCCGAGCGGCACTGCCGGACCGAGGTGGTCACCGCCGGGATCGATTCGATGAGCTTCAAGGCGCCCGTCCGGATCGGGGACCATGTCGTCCTCCAGGCATCGGTCAACTACGTCAGCCGGTCCTCGATGGAGGTCGGTGTCCGCGTCACGCGGGAGGACCCGGGCACGGGCGCCAGCGCAATCGCCACGACGGCGCACCTGACCATGGTCGCCCTCGATGAGAACAAGCGGCCCACCGCCGCGCCTCCCGTTCTGCCCCAGACGGCCGATGAGAAACGACGCTACGAAAACGCCAAACATCGCGTTCAAGACCGCAAGGAACGACGCCAAGCAAACGGACACGGTTAGTGAAACCTGCCCGTCAGAAGATCACCCACGCCAAGCCGGCTCGTTGAGCCGGCTCCGACAAACACCTTTTACGAGTTGCTCGGCGTTTCACTTGTCACGAGTTTGTCACCCGTCGAATAGCTGCGGATATCGCGCGGCCGATCGGCACTGCGTGACTGGGTGCCACGAAGCAGATCACGCTTCTGGTAGCATTGCTCGCGGAAGACCGCCATCTCGGCAGCGAGATTGGCGTTCGGAGAATCGCCAAAGAAGGCGTGAATGATCGGGAAGACCAAGTCCGGCTTCTTCTTGCGAAGCTCCTTGACCATACCCTCGATCTTGGCGGTCGCGACGCCCTCCTGCATACAGGTAAACGGCCCGACGTGGAAGATGCCCGAGATGTAGGCGTCGCCCTTGGGCTGGATCAGGTCGTTCATCACGTAGTAGGCAATGCCCGAACTGAGGGGCGATTCGCCTTCGATATTGCCATGACACTCATGCTGGCGTTCGAGCGTCTCAATGATCTCCATCGGGTGGGGCAACACGTGCCGCCCGGCGAGGACTTCGTGGAACGGCGCGGCCAGTTTCTCCGACACGTGGCTCATATAACGACTCTTGACCACCGATCGGCCAAAGTCGCGTCCTTCGCGCCACGCCCGGCTCAGGTCCAGCGTGCTCAAGCCAAGACCCGCGTCCCGCTTCGTATTGCGCACGTTCATCTTATTGACGTACAACAGCCAGTCGGTCACCGGGTCCCGGACGACCTCCAGGTGGTTGTCCTCAAGCTGCTGCATCACATTCGCCGTGTAGGGATCGTGCATCCGCATGTAGATCTCGCCGATATAGAGCACCAGCGGGAACCGCTCGCCATCGCGGAGCCTCAGCGTCTTGAACTCCTTGACCGTCTCATGGCCCCACTCGACCAGGGCGTTGGTGCCGGCGCCGGCGGCAACGACGCTGCAGAGCACTTTGAGCCGCTCGTCCTTCATGGCGTCGGCCTCGGCTTTGTCCACCGCGTAGGGTCGGAACCGCCGCAGGATGTCCTCCAGCAGGTCGGAGGCGTTGACGCCCTTGAAGAGAATCTGCTGCATCTTGACCCGGTCCCTGGGCCGGCAACCGTCAGGCAATGGGATATCCACGTAGTCGGTCTTCGACGAAGGACCCACAACCGGGATCTTCTCGAGACCTTCCAGCCGCACGAACTCCTGCAGCAGCTCCGTGTACTTGCCAAACCGACATGGACCGCTGGTGGTCGGCATCATCACGAGGTACTTCTCTTCGACGTGCTCGCGGCCATTCTTCTCGATTTCTTCCTGGAGGAAGCCGATCGCGTCGCCCACGACGCCCTTGAGTGGATAACAGACCTCTGTGTAGATGTGCTTACGGGCCACCTCATAGCCGCGAGGTGTATCCGTGGGCAAGACTTCCGCGCTGACACCCATGTGGTGCAGGCCGGCGGCGCCCATGTAACTGGCGTCACCCATGTATGGAATCAGCCAGGTGCGTCGCCCGTAGCTGTTACTGGCATAGGGTTGTAACTGCTTCATGTCCAACTTGACAGGCCGGCTTTCGTTGACCACGCGCTCGTGGGCCTCCGTCCGCGTGACGAACGGAGCATTGTTCGTCTGGGCATCGGTCACGAGGACCAGCAAGGGCTTGGCAGCCGTCTGGAATATCTTCTCTTCCTGGTAGATCTTCAGACTATCAGGACCACAAGCGAAATTGATCATGCGAATGGGGAAGAGATTCTCGTGATTGGCAACGAAGACATCGGCTTTGAGTATTTTGACACTCTGGACCCAGAACTCGTTGTCCACGAAGCTGTCGATATCGATGTCGAGGAACTTGTGCTCTAGGAAGACCTGAGGGATGTAGTCGAGACCACGGACCTGGGAGAACATCGCGCCGGAATTGGAGCTGGCCTCGGGATCGAGCAGGACGTAGTCGCGACCGATGCCGACATAAGCCTTGAGATTCTCGCGTTCGGCCCGTTCGAGGAACTTGTCACCTAAGGCATACAATTCAACCTTAAACTCGCGTTCGGCTTGGTCGGCCGTCTTCATGGCGTCCTTGATCTGTTTCGCCGTGAACGAGAAGCCCACTCTGCCGAACTCCTTGACGATCTCCCGAACCAGCAAGGGCTCGTCGCCAAAGTGGAGAATGGGATTGAACTGCTTGTTCTTATCGAGTGACAGCACATCATTGAGCACGTAGCCTTCGGACTCGGTATAGATGCAGTACTTCAGGTCCGGCGGATCCTTCTTCCGCTGCTCGATGAAGCTCGGATTGAACAGGTACTCGATCGCCGGATCATCGTTCAAGAGCGAGGCGTGTCCTGTCGCCAGCTTGCGGGCGATGCAGAACTCGGTCCGCGAGTGGTCCACACCAATCTTGGCGATGTCGCTGTTGCTCCGGGGCGAGATGACGGGGTGGAAGCCCAGCGTGCGAAACAGCGATGCACTCCAAATGCCCTTTTCACCGACCGTCGCCATGCTCCGCTTGATCCCGACGGTGGGTCCGTCGGGCTGGGCCGAGGCCAGTTCGGTCTGGAGGGACCCCTGTTTCTTGAAGTGCCTCTCGTAGATCTTATGGTAGCGATCCACATAGTTGGTCTTGGGCTTCTTGACGGCCTCGGAATTGCCTAGAGGACAGAACCCTCCGGTGATGATCTCGTCGTCCTCGATGCTGAACACTTCAAGCTGGCAATCACGAACGCCACAGGAGCGGTCGCCAAAGAGATCGCGACAGGCGACCTTCCTCTTCTCAAAGGGCATATCCACGATTTCCCAGCCACGGAAGCCCGTTCCATACTTGGTTCCCTGTGCGTCTAAGTCCTTGATATACTTAATGATATCGAGCGCCTGACCCCACGCACCGAACATCTCGCGATGGGGATAGGCCTCGACGTCCTTCTCGGTCACCTGCGCCAGAGCGGCCAGGAAGGCCTTGCCCAGGGCCGGGCCTCCTTGGGCCGAGCACTTGGTGCCGGCATGCTGAGCGCCGCCAACGAACTTGTAGTAATAGCTGGCTGCGGTACCCCGAAGAATCGCCGCGGCGATCTCGTCCCGGTTGAACCCTTCGGAGATCAGACGATTCTCGTCCATCTCCATGAAGACGCCGCAAGTCGCGTCGATCAGAGGAACCCGCGTCGCTCGCAGGGCCGCCTCCTGCAACGTGCTCTCCACGTCCAGGTTGATCACGTCGGCCATGTTCTCCAGGGTCTGCCCCGAGCCGGCTTGGCAGCTATAGTTCATCTTCGCCTCTTTGACGGTCCCGTCCTTGGCAAAGCTGGTGAACTTCATATCCTGGCCGCCGACCTCGAAAATCGTATCGATCTCCGGGTTGCAATGCTTGACGCCCAGTGCGTGACAGGTGATTTCATCGGTGATGCGATCGATGACGGTCAAACCTTCGTCGCTCAACTTCTCGGTCCTCTTCTTGCTGAGCAGGATCTTCTCATACAGCTTGCGGGCCGATCCCGTCGCGCCGACGCCCTTGATCACGACGTTGTCCTTGTGCCGACCCAGATAGCGCAGGACCCGCTTGAGCGACTCCTCGGGATTGCCATACGTCTTGATGTAAAGCTTGTCGAGCAGCTTGCCCGTATCGATCGCGACGAGGGCGCCCTTGGTCGTGGTGCTGCCCCCATCGATTCCGATGACCACTTCCGTCCCCGGAGCGATTTCTCCGGCCAGCTCTTCGCTGGCATCGTGTACCAGAGAAAGGCTATCCGACAGCGGCGCGGCAAAAGCCCTCTTCGCCCGGCTGTACTCGGCCACGTCATCGAGTTGCTCGAGCTCGAGGACGAACTTATTGCCCTCCTCCATAGCCTTGGCGGCCGCTCCAATGGCGGCAATACTATGATGGTGTTCCGGCCTCTCAATGGCCGTGCCAACGATTTCCTGGAGGTGTGCCCGGACCAAGTCATTCGAGAAGACCCCACCGGTCGAAACGGCTTGAGGTGTCTCTGTAGCCCCCTCAAACTCCCGAGAGCCCAGCACATCGATCACGTAATTACGGGCCACCGTCCGGAACAAGCCGGCCAGATTGTCAACCCGGGTTGCCCCTTCGTTCTGCTTGTGGATGAGGTCCGATTGGATGACGACGCCGCACCGGGCCAGAAACTCGCTCGGTTCGGCGGATTGACCCGCCTCCTCTTCGGCTCGTCGGAACATCTCCTCGACGCGCTCTTGCAGCCTCCGACGATTGCGCAGGCCGATCATCTCTTGCTCCGGCGCGTCATCCGACGCACTCGAATCTTCCAGCTCGGGACTCGGGACGTCGCCCTGGAACAGTCGGCGGCATTGCTTCTCCACCAGCATGCCGGAACCGCCGCCACATTTGGTGCCCGTATGCCATTCGCGGATGATCTGACGACCGCCGGACAGCGCCACACTGAAGAAATACGCGTCCTTGGCGCCAATATGAAAGATATAGCGTGCGCCGGGCGCGACGATTTCCGCCCCCTTCGGAATCGCCACACTGTCATAGACGTACAGCGCACCCTCCATCACGCGCGGGAAACTCTCGGCCGCACTGCCCGTCAAAGCGGTGCTGGCGATCGCTTCGCGACCGAACCGAACCAACACGTCCTGCCAGGCCTCGCGCAACGCGCTAAGCGGGTTGGCGAAGTGCATAACCGCTTCGGGCGAGTAAACCACCTCTTTCTGTGCGTTTAGCACTACATAGTGCAGCGCACTACTGCCCACATCAATCCCAACGAACAATTGCTGACCATGCGATTTCCGCTCGGCTCCAGAATCCCTATTCAATGACATCGCTGTCCACCCATCTCTAACAATAATGTCCTTCCCAACGTATTAGACCGACTCGATTTTGGCCACACCGTGACAGATTGACTCAGTTATCTCTGAATAATCCGATCTCCGGCGGGCGGGCTTCGAGAAAAGGCCACGGTATCCAGGCACCGGCCCAGCGTCCGAGAAGCACCCTTCTCAGACATCCTGCCGGCCCAGCGTTACCTGTTATATCCTATGCCCTATCCTTGTGGGAAAAGATAAATCAGGCTGTTACTTACACTTAGCCTGTCACTTTGTCAAGTCTACGCACACGAGACCTAACAGTTTTTCCACAGTCCCAATAACCCCGATTGGCCTCCATCTATCGCCCCAATAAGGGCTTATAAAAGAGCACTTATCAGTACTAACAATGTGACCGGCTATAAGACTACTACTACTACTTTAATTAACTTATATAAATAGAAATACATGTGATATGCACATGGTTGCCAAAGGTTCGAAAAATCTCCCCCTCCCCCAGCTTGAGAGAAAGGAACATTCTCTCGAGATAAGGCCTCTAAGCCAAGCGTTTTTGTGGAAAAAGGTTGTCCGATGGCCTCACTCGGATTACACTTGGGGGCTGTTTAGCGGCGCGATCGTTGCTGATTGACGCCGCAAAGGAATATTAGCTTAGAGGTCCTACCATGAAGGTGACGTTTAACCGTTCCGCACTGGCCGAGGCTCTTGGATTGGTCACTTCGGTCGTGCCATCTCGGACGCCGAAGCCCGTTTTGCGGTGCGTTCGCGTCGCGGCCAGTGGCAAAGAAGTTAGGGTATGCGCCACGAACCTGGAGGTTGGCCTGAATTATCTCGTCTCGGAGGTCGAGGTTGCCCGAGAAGGGGAGATTGTCGTCGAAGCCGGCCATCTTGCCGATATCGTGCGCGAAAGTTCCGAGGATGTTCTCGTCCTGGAGGCAAAAGACAGTACTTGCGAAGTCCGCGGCGCCGACAGCCGCTTCACGATCTATGGTCAGGATCCGGCACAGTACCCGAAGGTGCCGTCGCTGGAAGAGGGCGATGCCGATCTGGAGATCACGTTAGCACAGCTCCAATCAGGGATCGAACAGTGCCTTTTCGCTACGGCCAAAGAGAGCAGTCGCTATGCCATCAACGGGGTTCTCTGGGAGGTCCAGGGCAAGAAACTGCTTCTGGTGGCGACAGATGGGCGTCGGCTGGCCCGCTGCCGTGTGGCGCTGCATCAGGCCCCGGCTGAGGCGCTGGCGGCGCAGAAGATCATCGTTCCGGCCAAGACAATGGCTTTGCTGGACAAACTGGCGTCGCACGATGAGGAGAACGTGGCAATTAAGCTGCTGGATAACCAAGTGTTGATCCGTTGTGCCAATGTTGTGATTAGCTCGAACCTGGTAGAGGGCAATTTCCCGAAGTATCAGGACATCATTCCGAGCGACTACGACAAGAAGTTGACGTTGCCAACCGATGCGGCGCTCAGCGCCGTCCGACGAGCGGCTTTGTTGACCAGTGAAGAATCGAAGGGGATCAAGGTCTCTGTCGACAAGGATAAATTGGTCTTCTCCGGCAGTTCACCAGAAGCGGGGGCCGCCGAGGTCAGCATGCCGATCGAATATGCCGGGGAACCGATTGATATCGGCTTTAACCCCCAGTTTCTGATTGACGTCTTGCGGGTCATCCGCGCGCCGGAGTTCGAGTTGGAACTGGGGCAATCCGATCGGCCGGGCTTGATCAGGAGCGGGGCCGACTTCCTCTACGTCTTGATGCCGATTAACCTCGGTTAGTTCCTGCCTGCGTGCGTCAACGTGGACCGGCCGAACCGGACTCGGCAGGGGACAGTGATGTACGCGACCATGAAATCTACGTGGGTAGCTAACCTTATTTCCAAGATAGGAGCTCTGGATGAGGGGCCGAGACCGGACGGTTGAACCGTCCAAAATTGGTGACATGATTGGGACTTTCGTCGAGCGACTGGAGCCGGTTCATACGCGCTTTGATTCGGTCGCTGAGGCGCTTGAAAGTCTTCTGCCGCCCAATATTCGTGACCACTGTCGCTTGGGCGGTGTTTCCGGCGGGGCGGTCACGCTGATCGCCTCCGGGGCCAGCTATATGTACGAGTTGCAGTTGTGCAAGGCCGAGTTGCTGCTGGAGTTACAGCGACTCTGCCCGACGGCCCGCTTACACCGTATCCAGATTAGTATGGCCGGACGCCGGTGACCGGACGCAATGACCGGTGTCTCGGGGGTAAGGCCGTGGTCGGTTCTATGGGGCCAGCGGCGTCTGCCCCGATTTCTTGATGACTCTGAACAACGATAAGATCTTTGTATTCGAGGACCGATATGACGGCTCATAAATACGATGCTAGTAACATCAAGGTGCTGGGAGGCATAGAGGCGGTTCGGAAGCGCCCGGACATGTACATCGGTGATCGCGGGGTTGGGGGCCTCCACCATCTGGTGTACGAGGTGCTCGACAACTCGATTGACGAGGCCATGGGCGGCTACTGCACGGAGATCCTGGTCCGTATTCACGCCGACGGTACTTGCAGCGTCGAGGATAACGGCCGCGGCATCCCCGTCGAGATGCACAAGGACGCCAATGTCAGCGCGCTGGAAGTCGTCCTGACTACCCTGCACGCCGGCGGCAAATTCGATAGTGACAGCTACAAGGTCTCCGGCGGCTTGCACGGCGTTGGCGTCAGTGTGGTCAACGCCCTGAGCGAGTGGCTGGAAGCCGATGTCTATCGGGATGGCCAGCATTATCATTTCGAGTGCGAACGGGGCAACGCTCGCGGCCCGCTCGAGGTCATCGGCGCTACGACCAAGGTTGGAACCAAAATCACATTCAAAGCGGACGACCAGATCTTCGGTGACCTCGAATTTGCCTATGACACACTGCGCAAGCGCATTCGTGAGTTGGCGTATCTCAACGCGGGTCTCAAGATTGCGTTTCGCGACGACCGGGCCAAGAAGAAGGAGGAGTTCCTCTTCGAGGAGGGGATCAGAGCGTTCGTCAACCACCTCAACGAGGGCAAAGCCACCCTGCACAACGACGTGATTTACATGAGCAAGGAAGATCCGGAGGCGATGCTCAGTTGCGAGGTGGCGCTGCAGTACAACGATGGATACAACGAGAACGTGCTCGTCTTCGCCAACAACATTCGCAACATCGACGGCGGCACGCATATGTCGGGCTTCCGCACCGCGCTGACGAGGACGATGAATTACTACGCCAAGACGAATAACCTGATGAAGGATGGTCAGGGCACCACGGGGGATGATCTCCGCGAGGGACTGACGGCGGTCATCGCGGTCAAGCTGGCCGACCCGCACTTCGAGGCGCAGACAAAGGTCCGCCTGACGAATCCTGAGGTGGGCAGTTTCGTGGAGATGGCGATCAACGAGCAGCTCTCGCTCTATCTGGAGGAGCACCCGGCCGACGCCAAGCGCATCCTCAACAAGGCCATCCAGGCGGCCGCCGCACGAGTGGCGGCCCGCAAGGCCCGGGAACTGACGCGGCGCAAGGGGGCGCTGGGCAGTGCGAACCTGCCTGGTAAGCTGTGGGATTGCGCGAGCAAGGAACGATCCTCAACAGAAATCTTCGTGGTCGAAGGTGATTCAGCCGGCGGTTCGGCCAAAGGGGGCCGCGACCGGAACATCCAGGCGATTTTGCCGCTCAAGGGCAAGATCCTCAATGTCGAGAAGGCGCGACTGGAGAAGATGCTCGGTCACGAGGAAATCCGCACGATGATCAGTGCCTTGGGCACCGGGATCGGAACGGACGAGTTCGACGTTGCGAAGTGCCGTTACGGGAAGATCATCCTGATGACGGATGCCGATGTCGACGGCGCGCACATCAGGACCCTACTCCTGACCTTCCTGTTCCGGCAAATGCCCATCCTGTTCGATGAACGGATGGTCTACATTGCCCAGCCGCCTTTGTATGAGATTCGCGTGAAAGGCCGGAAGAAGTCGGAATACATCCTGAGCGAGAACGAGATGCGCCGTCGCATGATTACGCGTGGGATGGATAAGACCAAGCTTGTGGTGCGCAACGGCAAAGAGGGCGCCGAAACGGAACGTGAAATTCCCGTCGACGAACTCGGCAGACTGGTCAAGGCGCTGGCGGATATGGAACGCATTGTCAGTGTTCTCGATCGCCGGGGTATCAGGTTCGTGGACTTCGTCGGTGCGCACTATGACGGGCAGAAGCTTCCCTGCTTCTTCATCCGACATGATGATCGCGAAGAGGTCTACTACAATGCGGCCGACTACGAGAAACGCCTGGACAAGCTACGGGATGACAGACTAGCGGCAGGCGACCAGGAAGAGGACGCTGGGGAAGAGGAATCGGAACTCGTCGGCGAAGAGTTTCACGAGGTGGCGCGCGTCAACCAGATCAACGAGCGGCTCCAGGCCGAATTCGATCTGGATCTGAAGGATTTCCTCCTCGAGGAGAAGAAGACCGAATCCGGCGAGTCACTGCCCACCAAGTTTCAGCTTGTCCACGATGGGGATACCTACGAGGTCGCCTCGCTCGGTGCGATCTGCCCGGCCATTCGGCAGATCGGTGGCAAGGGGATCGATATCAAGCGCTTCAAAGGGTTGGGCGAGATGAATGCCGATCAACTTTGGGATACGACGATGAACCCGGCGACGCGGACGCTGCTGAATGTGCGTCTCAACGACGCCGGGGAGGCTGATCGCCTCTTTAGCATTCTGATGGGCGACAATGTTGAAAAACGTCGTAAGTTCATTCAAGACCACGCTTTGGAAGTTCAGAACCTCGACGTCTAAGGCGGCTCCTCACCGCCTCCGAGGCGTTTGACTTAGCGCCCTTTGCTCTCCAGCAGGGGCAACTGGTAGCTGAGAATTTGGACGGTCGAGTCGAAGGCGGTCCCGGTGATTTGCTGCGTCGCCAGGGCGTCCACTTCTTTTTTGCCTGTGCGCAGCGAGATGACGTTCGTCGGGCTGCTGGTCGTCGGAGAGATCGTCCTGTAGTTGCTGTATCCTTGGCTGAGCTGAATCGTCCTGATCACATCACGCGACTTGGAACTCTCGAGTGCTACGATGGCGATTTGCTCGTCTATACCCACATGGCGCAGATTGCTCGCATGCTTGACGGCGCGCAGGAGTGTCCCTTTGAGGTTCTCCACTTTGAGTTCGTCGTACTGAATCGGGGTTCGATCTTCAATATAGTTGCCTCCTGCTCTTGACGAACGCATGCGGCTCTTGACTTGGGCCCAGAGTGGGTCCTCGCTTGGTGTCTCGCCTTCTTTGGGTTTCGCCTCCGGCGGGGCGGCCAGAGGGAACTCCGCTTCGATCAGAAAGAGGGGCCCGAAGTTGGGCAGATAGAGGCACCGGGTGCTGCGGCTCTGGTGCCGGGCGCCTCTCCCCCAGGAACGGGTCTTGACACCGGCGTCGTAGAGGAACCTGTCGAAGACGGCGCACATCACGTTGAGGTCTTCGGCCAGTTCGCCCGCCCGTTGCGGCGCCAATTCGGCGCTGGGGATGATGAGCACCGCCTGTCGGCTGCGCGATACGCCGATAGGGAGGGCCGGACCACTCGTGCCCATGGCGCTGCCATACGGAGTCGATGCCGGTGTGGCCCCGAGAGCGGTTTGGGGCACGAATGCCTGTCGCGAGCCGGCCGACTGCCCGTAGGCAGCATTAAGAGACACGAGTGTCAGAACAATAATACGAGCCGTTATGCGTTGCATTTTGTCAACCTCCTAATTGTCAGGGATATGGGGCTAGTACTGTACGCTCTGAATCCGCTGGGCGAAGTCGGCATCGCTCAGGGCGCCCGAAGAGAACGCCTTGATATCCTCGATCTTCGCGCGGATGACGAGTTGTGACATCCTCGTGGCCCGTCCGGTTGTGGAGCGGAGTAGGGCCATCGCGTTGCCATATTCGTCGCCATATCCGACGCTGGAGGGAAGCATCGCGCCCCGGGCGGATTTGATGCTCTGTGTACCCTTGACCATGACGGTCACACTCGCTTCGGGAGCCAATCCCCGAATGTTGGCGGCGTGCTTCAGGGCTCTAATGATCGCTTTCTTGAGCGAGAGGGCCTTGACGGGATTGTACGCTGGCTCCGCAGTGCTTGACTGAGGGAGCCGGCTGCCAGGCGGGGCGTACAACCCCTGTGAGACCTCCGCCCAGACCGGGTCGCTGGGTCCGTTGGGGTCGGGCGCCGTCGCGGTCTTCGGCGCCTCGACGAGCGGAAAATCCACACGCATCACGAAGAGCGGCCCATGCCCCTCGACGTATAGACACTCTGTCCACGACGAGAAGTCGCCAAAGAGCCGGTCTCCCCAGTTGCGTCCGACCTGGCCGATCAGTAGATGCGAGAAGACATCGTGCCTGCCGGAACGCAGCCCGGCGCCCGTCAGGGTCCGGTCGAAGATTCGGCACATGATGTTCAGGTCCTCCGTCAGCGGGCCGAGCTTGGCTTCGCTGGCCTCCTGCGCCAGAACAACAAGCGCCGTACTGAGTGGGGTCTGTCGATGCGGAAGCTGTGTCTGCATCACAAACGTGCCGCGTCCTGTGCGGGCGATGTCGGACGTGGTTCCATAGGCCGATGGGAAACTCCGGTTCGTTGACGGCGTGGCGATGCTCTGACCGATGCTGTCGACCTTAGAGCCTGGCTGGGCAACCGGGACAGTACCGACGGTGCTGGTTTGGCCGTACGAAGCCGCCAGGTTGAGCGATGCGATCAGGATGGCGGCCACCAGGGCGTATGTTCTTAGCTTCTCTTTCATTTTTTCAATCCTCTCAATCGATCCTCTGTTCCTCAGTGGTTTCTTGTTCGTCTGGACGGCGCTGTGCGGGCGGTCTGTTCACGACCAGTTGCACCAGTTCATTGCGGGTCTCCTCGGTTTGCTTGGCGAGGGCCAGGAACTCGGTGGTCAGCGTTTCCCGGTCCTCCAGGCGGTTGCGCTCGAATTGTAGCAGGGCCGCTGCGACGCTGCGCAGTTCATTGGTCTGATCGGCCTTGATGGTCTGGACCAGCTCGCCCAGCAGTTGATTGGTCACGGCGTTGGAAGCGGCCAGTGTCTGGGCGGCGTAACGGTTCATGTCGCTGCGCTGCTGCTCGGTAAGTTCATCTCTCAGGCGGACATAGGCGCCCGCCAGCGCCAGTTGATACCGCTGATCGACGTCATCCACGACCGCCTCGCGGAGCGTTGGCTCCAGCGCCGCCGCCAGCGCGGGCAATAGGGTGTTGTGGAGTTGATCTACGTCGAGCGGGGCAGGGCCGGTCATTCTGCCGACTGCGTATCCAATCAGGAGGAAGACGGCCGCGGCGGCGGTGAATCTGACGATGGGACCGAGCAGATGGCCGGTCCGCCTTACGTGACTCTGGCCTGGGGGACTCGAACCCTCGGTGCCGCTGGCCGATTGGGTCTGCGCCAGTTGCGCAAGGGTCTCGGCGACGACGTCCTTGGGTAGTTCGGGGGTCTGCTCCTCTCGTATGGAGGCCAGCGCCTTGTTCAGAATGTCCTTTTCATTTGTCATCGTGTAACCTCGTCTAATGGACGCTCTTCGGCTGTCAGTCGCTCACGAAGTCTGGCCTTGGCGCGATGCAGCAGCACGCCGACCGCACTAGTCTTGATGTCCAGTTCCTTGGCGATCTGGCGATAGCTCATCTCACTGAAGTAACGCAGGCAAAACGCTTTAGCCTCCTGAGAAGGAAGTTCGCCGATCGCTTGGCGCAGCCGCCCGGTCAACTCACCCGTCTCGGCGCGATCGGCTGGATTGCCATCGCAGGCCGAGCCAGGCGGCGCCTCTTGCGCCGCCGCGCGATGTCGCTCTTGCCTACCCCGCTGGCGCAGCCTGTCGATCGCTCTTGTCGTCGCCAGCCGCGCCAACATACCCGAGAGGTTCCGTACATGCTGACGGCGCGAGACCTCTAGCGCTGCCAGAAACGTCTCCTGGAAACAGTCCGCCGCGTCGCTGTGATTGCCCAGCAGTCGGTAGGCGATCTGCCAGACCCGCGGGCCGTACTTCTCGGTAATTAGCTGCCAGTCATATACTTGCAAGTAACGTCCTCACTCATTCGCTCAAGCGTTTCGTATGACGGATGGCCGTTGTCGTTAGGCAGCAACCTGACAGCATCGTTCCGCCATTATATAGGTCGCTCTGGCTCTTGGCTTTATTACACCGCCGGACTGAATTTCCGGCACGGCGGAGAGATGTCACACGCGCAACGAAAAAGTCGCACTTTATCGGCAGGCCCATCCTTTTTTTGCTTGCATTATTGGGAAGGCGCTGACACAATACCCACGTCGATTCTATGACACAGTCAGGGGTTTGAGCGGCAACGCTGGAATTTAGAGGCGCTAGATGACGGGCAGACGCAAGAGCATGAAACCACTGGCGATCCTCAGGTTGGTTCTATTTGTGCTAGTGGCGGTAGCGTCCGTCTTTTCTCCCGGTTGCAACAATGGTCTTTCGCCGAGTCCCACCGCGGATCCTACCGGCAACATCCCTTCTGAACAGACCGAGACACAACTCTTAGCCGAAGTCGAACGGAAGTTTGAGAACCCAGCGGCGCACTACGAGTTGGGTGTCTTTTATCATCGGTCTCAGCAGTGGATCAAGGCAGAGTACCACTACGACCGAGCCTTGGCCTTTGATCCGGCGCTTCGCGCCGCGCAGGCCAGCAAGGTGAAGATGTATACCGACCGGGGTGACACGGCGAAAGCCGAGCAATTCGCGGGCAGCTACATGCGCCAGGCCGGCCGTAACGCCAACGAATCGTTGCGCCTCGCCTGGGAGTTTGAAAAGCTTGGCTTGAACGCGTACGCCATGCGGTGTTTCCGTACCGCCTTGAGCGCAGCGCCGGACTCGCCGGAAGTGAATAAGCAGATGGGTTTCTACTATCTGGGTAAAGGTGATAACGCCAATGCCAAGCAGTACCTGCAGCGAAGCTTCGAGTTGAATCCGCGGCAGCCGGATGTTGCAGGCGCCCTGGGTCGGCTCGGGGTCGTGGTTGAATCGCCTCAGGTGCCGCCGATGACGATGGAGAAATAAGAAAGGCGACTTTCTCTCCCTTCTCGCGTAAGGTCGCATGACAGTTGCACAAGAGTTTTTCATTGCCCCGTGGCGAACGGATGCGCTGCGGGGTTTTTTATTTCCCTGCGCCGGCCGGTGCGGTATGATCCCCCTACGTCCTCGTTGATGTCGTGACAACTCTGTGAAAGGCGGTCGATGCGCGGTTTGCAGGTGGCGGACATTGTTGTTCTTCTGCTCTACCTCGGTGCGGTGGCGGTCATTGGCTTCTGGAGTAGTCGACGAATCAAGCGGAGCGCCGATTTCTTCATGCCGCGCCGATTCGGCAAACTCATGATGGTCATGTTCTCCTTTGGGGCCGGGACCCATTCCGATCAGGCGGTCGGTGTCGCGTCTAAGAGCTACACAAGCGGGTTGTCCGGCATCTGGTATCAATGGCTCTGGCTCCCCGTGACGCCCTTCTACTGGCTCATCGCGCCGGTGATGAGGCGTTTCCGCGCCATCACGACGGCCGACGTCTTCGAGGCGCGGTACGATCGCAGTGTGGCGCGGCTGTTCGCGGTGGTGGGGATGATGAACCTGTCGGTCAATATCGGGCTGATGCTGCGCGGCTCCAGTGAAGTGATCGCCGCCAGTACGGGAGGTCTGTTGTCCCCGCAATTGGCGATTGCCGTGATGACGGTCATTTTCGTTCTCTATGGCGTCGCCGGCGGTTTGGCGGCGGCCATTATCACCGACTGCATCCAGGGCTTCCTGACCATTATCTTCTCCTTCCTCCTGTTGCCTTTAGTCATGAACGCCGTGGGAGGCATGGAAGGTATTCGCAGCGCCATTGCCGATCCATCCAAGCTCTCGCTCGTGGCGCCGGCGGAGATCGGGTTCTTCTACATTGCGGTGATCGCCTTCAATGGGCTCGTCGGCATCGTGACGCAGCCCCACACGATGGGCAATTGCGGCGCGGGCAAGACGGAAATGGAGGGCCGGGTCGGGTTCATGTTTGGCAATATGACCAAGCGGATCTGCACCATTCCGTGGTGTCTGACCGGCCTGGCGGCCATTGTCTACTTCGCTCAGCGCGGTCAAACGGTCGAGCCCGACAAGGTCTTCGGCGCCGTCGCCGCTGATTTCCTGCCCAAGATCCTCCCTGGTGTGCTCGGTGTCTTCATCGCGGCGCTGCTGGCCTCGGTGATGAGTTCATGCGACGCGTTCATGATCTCATCGTCGGCGTTGTTCACCGAGAACCTCTACCGACCGCTCGTGCCGAACAAGCCGCCGGGCCATTACCTCACGGTGGGGCGTCTCGCGGCGGTGGGCGTCGTTGGGGGCGGCGTCTTCTTTGCCTACTGGCTTCCCGGCGTCGTGGCAGGTCTGGAAATCTTCTGGAAGATCTCAGCAATGATGGGCCTGGCCTTCTGGCTGGGCCTCTTCTGGCGTCGCACCACAGTAGCCGGTGCGTGGGCCGCGACGCTGGTGAGCTTTGCTGTCTGGTTCGCGACCAGCAAGATCAGTGTCGGAGGCTTCGCCTGGGATTTTGATACGCTCGTTGCCCCCTATCTGCCGGCGTTCATGTTGCGCGCCGACAAACTCTATCTGCCCTGGCAAATGACGCTCTATCTGTCGATCGGGACGATTGCCGGTGTGATCGTCAGTCTCTTCACCAAGCCGGTAGCGCCCGAGAGGATCGAACGCTTTTATGCCTTGATCAGGACCCCGATTCGTCCTGGTGAGCAGGTGGAGAACCCGTGCACATTGCCTGACGATGCGGTCGTCCCGGCAAGGCGGAATCTCTTCGGGGATTCGAGCCTGGAAATCCCGATCCCAACAAAGACAGGCGTCGTGGGGTTCCTTGCCGGCTGGGTCCTGGTAGCGGCTATTGTCGTGGTCGTGTACATGGTTGCTAAGATGTGACGCTTCTCTGGTCGGCTGGTGAAGATATCGCATTTCAGATGGAACCGCTTCGAGTAAAAGGGTAGCAGGAAAGGAAAGACATGGACCTGGGAAAATACTCATTTGGGATTGGCGACCGATTTGGGCATCAGGGCAAAGCCCAATTGACAGCGCTGCTGAAGGCCAAAGCCGCCGGACTGGATATCACGCCCGTCTGGAATAAATCGCATCGAGAACACAGCATCATCGGTACGCAGCCCGGCGACGTCCGGCGGGAGGCGGATGCCGCCATTGCGGCGCTCGCATGGGACGCGCCCTATTTCGTGGACGCCGACCACATCGGCATGGGCAACGTGGATCACTTCCTCGAAGCCAGTGACTTCTTCACGCTGGACGTGGCTGATTTCATCGGGCACCTGGCGGGCGTGACTGAGGTGAATGCGTTTGTAAAGAAGCATTCCGCCCTGATTGGGACACGGGCTATCGACGGGATCGCCGAGTCCTTCGAGGTCAGCGAGGCCGATTTGCAGTCGATCGCCTCGAAGTATCTCGTCGCGATCGAGGAGGCCGGCCGGATCTATCGCCACATCGCATCGAGCAAGGGCGCCGGGTCGTTCATCACCGAAGTGTCCATGGACGAGACCGATGCCCCGCAGACCCCGATCGAGATGCTGGTCATCCTGGCTGCGATCGCCGATCAAGGCATTCCCGCCCAGACGGTGGCGCCGAAGTTCAGTGGACGATTCAACAAGGGGGTCGACTACGCCGGCGATGTGGAGGCCTTCGCGCGGGAGTTCGAACAGGACGTGGCGGTTCTGGCGTTCGCGGCCAAAGAGTTCGGTTTGCCGGATGACCTCAAGCTGAGCGTCCATTCGGGCAGTGACAAGTTCTCGATTTACGGGCCGATTCGTCGGGCACTGGCCAAGTTCAATGCGGGTGTCCACATCAAGACGGCGGGCACGACCTGGCTGGAGGAATTGATCGGCCTGGCCTCGGCCGGTGGCGAGGGGCTTGTGATCGCGCAAGAGGTCTATGCCCAGGCGCTCGGGCGCATGGATGAACTTTGCGGGCCCTATGCGACCGTGATCGACATCGATCCGAGCGCACTGCCCAGTGCGGCGGAGGTCAAACTGTGGGATGGCGAGACCTTCGCTTCGACACTGCGCCATGACCAGGTATGCGAGAGGTACAATCCGAGCTTTCGGCAACTCTTACACGTCGGTTACAAGGTCGCGGCCGAGATGGGACGTCGTTTTCGGGATGCCCTTGGGACATACGAAGAGACCGTCGCCGGGCACGTGACCGCAAATATCTACGACAGGCACGTGCGACCTCTTTTCCAGGAGGGATCAGCGTAGGCTACAGATTGACGTGGTCGGGTGTCCCGTCTCCATTGGCGTCGTGACTGTCGTCGGCCTGGAGTTTTGCTGTCGCGGGATCGAAGCGCCAGCCGTGCGTATTCGTGCCGGCCGCGGCCCCTCCCACCCGGACGGTGCTGAGCCGGTTGAATGGATTCATCGGAAGGCGTTCGAGATAGGGACCGAAATCCGTCCCGGCGTCACCGTTCAGATCGGTCTGCGTGGTCATGCGACGATCGAAATCGGTGCTGTCCTCGCCAGCGGCCGCCGGCAGGTTGTCATCATGATTATGCTTGTACAGCTCGATCTGCTTGCGGACGGCCAGCAGGTTCGAACGCAGTGATGAGACCTGGGCATCGTTTGCTGCCGAACTGAATTGAGGCACCACGATGGCGGCCAGCACGCCGAGAATGACTACGACGATCAGGATTTCAACTAATGTGAAGCCGCGTTCTGTTCTCATCTTTGGTTTCCGCGTATCGCTTACCGGTTACGTTGATGCACTTATCAAGCCCTTTCATTGAAAGTATACATATTGCCGGCGGGGATTCACAACCGCGCCGCGGCTCTGCCGCGCGTGATAAACCGGTAAACCTACTGAACTTGCGTCTCAGTGCGTAAGGCTACTTCACCTTGACCATGACGACGCCATGGGAGGGGACCTTCGCGCTGTAGGAGCCCTGGAATGGGCCCAGGTCCTTCTTTTGCCAGAGGTCTCGGACCGTCAGTGACAGGTACTCGGGGTATCCGATCTCGCTCCAGGAGAAGGCGATGTCCGCTTCGAATTTCGAGCGATTGAACAGCAGAACCGCGCGGCTCCCGTCGGCCAGTTCCTTGCTCCAGACTTCGAAATCGCCATCGTCGCGCACTTTGCGCCCCTGGTGGCCCCGGGGGTCTTGATTGACCGCGATCACTTCCTTGCTGGTGAGGATCGCGTGAACCTCGGGCGTCAAGTCTCGGATGTCGTTGCCCAGCATCAGAGGGGCGGCCAGGATGCACCACAGGCTAAAATGCGCCTTGTTCTCGTCGTAGGTCAGCTCGCCATTGCCCACTTCCAGCATGTCGGGATCGTTCCAATGTCCCGGCCCGGCGAACGCCTCCAGGCCCACCTGCCGATCGAGAATCTTGGTAAAGCCGATGAAGTTCTCGACCTGAACGCCCTTGGAGTGCGTCTGTCGTCCACAGTCCCAACAAGGTCGGATGTCGAACGTCGTGCGCCACAGATGGCCCACGTCCGGCGCCCAAAGCCAGGGTTTGGTCGTGCCCCATTCGCAGATACTGAACACGATAGGACGATCGGCCAGGAGCAGGGCGTCGCGCATGAGCGTGTAACTGTCCGGTGCGCTTTGGTTTCCCGTGTTGCACCAGTCGTACTTGAGATAGTCAATCCCCCAGGCGGCGTACTGTCTGGCGTCCTGGTATTCGTATCCGCGACTGCCTGGGTATCCGCCGCAGGTGAACGTGCCGGCGTCGGAATAGATCCCGAGTTTCAGACCCTTGCGGTGAACGTAGTCGGCCAGCGCCTTGATCCCCGAGGGGAACTTCTCCGGATTGACGACGATGTTGCCTTCCTCATCGCGCCGGATCTGCCAACCGTCGTCGATGACGACGTATTCGTAGCCCGCGTCCTTGAAGCCCTTCTCCACCATGATGTCCGCCACCTGCTTGACGAGGTCCTCGTTGATCTTGAGTCGGAACGTATTCCAACTGTTCCATCCCATCGGGGGCGTTAGCGCCAGGCCATTGTCCAGCGCCGAGGCGCTGCGCGGGCCGGCAAATAACACGAGCAAGGTGATGATGAGAACGAACGGTACAATGGTTCGGCGGATCATGCGCTAGTCTCCTGCAATGGCGACTTCGGTGGTCGAGGGCGGGTCGATCTTGGGCGCCATGTCGACGCGCGGCCTTTTCTTGAGTTGCTGTTGGAGTTCGGCGAACGATGCGACGATGCGCTGATAGTCCGGGTCGTCAACACTGGCGAAGACAGGCTGGCCGCACTTCTCGGCGCCGCCGGCCGTTCGCGCCAGCGGCGCTTTCAGGAAGTGGTTCAGTTTAGGCGAATCGATGCGGATGAAGAAACTGTTCGGCAGCGAAAAGACCCAGTTGTCGTCCTTGCCCGCCTTGTCGTGACAAGACGCGCAGCGCCGGGCGCCCACGTCCTTCATCATGGCGGCAAAGTCGGCGGGCAACTGCTGACGACAACCTCGCAGTTCGCGGTAGTTCGAGTCGCTGGTGCCATAGTAGGGACAGTTCAGATCCAGCCAGGCATAGACGCGGCGCTTCTCCGCTTCCGACAAAGTCACCCGCGCTTCGCCCTCCGAATCGGGATGGCCCTGGGCGATGACGGTTGCCAGCAGCGAGGCCTTGGCGCCCCACCGGCCCGGCTCGATTTCGAGAATGTTGGCTTCCTGACCGTTGTAGGTGGGGATCCAGGAGGTGTACTTGCTGGCCGCGAAGGTGCCACCGACGCCCCCGATCCACCAACTCTGGGACGGTGTCCCCCGGCGAACCAGGTTCTCGTACGAGACGTTGAAGAAGCCTGTCTTATCGCCCGTCAATTCGAGATGGCCCGCGGGGTGGCGGCGATCGTGACAGCCAATGCAATGCTTGTCCCAGATTGGTTGAATAATCTTGGCGTAGCTGAACCCGCGCAGGCCCCACTCGGGGACCTCGAGCTTCTGGGCCTTGCGCCGCAGGGCGGTGGCGGGTCGAGACGCCGCGCTGAGCGTGGCCGGGGCGGCGTAGTTGCGGTCGGCGTGACATCCGACACAGGACTGCGCCTCGCCTGGCATCAGGTGTGTGAACGTTCGCATCCGCTGGACCGCCCGGCCCTGCGCGTCGAGGGGCAGAAAGTAGATCGGCTGCTGGGCCGGGACCTCGAAATGCGCCGATCCATCGGGCTCCACCGTTGCGTAGCCCCAGACCTTCTTCGGCGCGTAGGTGGCGCCGCAACTGACCACTGGGAACTGGAAGCCAAACGCCCGCTGGTCGGGGCTGATACTGAGCGGCTTCTCCACTTCCTGAACGATGGCAAGCTGCGTGATCGAGCCGCGTGGCGCCGCCGCGCCTAAGCCGTTGTAGACATCCTGCATGGCGATGGTCGCCCAGCCGCCCTCGGCTAGCGGTGCTTCCTGCGCCGAGACGAGGAATTCGCGCTGCCTGGATCGAATGGGCTGAGGATTGTAGAAGCCCAACGCCCCGCGCCGCGTGAGCAGCGTCTCGGCGACCTGTCCGTCGTAATCCCGCAACTGGATCGAGCCAGCCTTGGAAACGAGGTACCTTCGATCGTCGAGAGGCCAGGGGTGCAGGTAGGGTCCTCGAACAAAGTTCCCGTCGCCTTTCTCGGTTTCTCCGATCCGCACTTCGGGGGTCAGGTTCTGGATGGCCTTCTGGCTGTTGGCGCCGAGGGCGGTGTCGATCCGCCCGATCGCGCCTCGGCAAGGCCCGTTGTGTGCGGTCAAGGTGCATAGGATCTGGCCGTGCGTGCCCGGGATCTCACGGGCGTCCATGAACGTGGCCGGGCTGAGGATACGGTTGCCGAACACGCCCTGCAGCCTGGTCCCATCCGGATTGATCGACCACAGGCTCTGGATCGGGATCGCCGGGCGATCGACGTACTCCCAGCGGGAATAGAGGATGCGTCCGTTTTGCATGACCGAAGGCGTAAAATCGTTGAGATAGTTCGCACTGATCCGGCGGGGCTCGGTCCCGTCGTCGTTAGAGCGCCAGAGGATGGGCGTCGTGGTCTTCCAGCAATAGGCGAACGCCGGCTTGCGGTCGGAGAGGAACACGATACCCCCGTCGGGCAGCCAGGAGGCGTTGAAGTTGTTTGAGTCGTGCCGCGTCAACTGGCGCAGGTGCTGGCCCGTGACGTCGATCGTGTAGAGTTGGAAGAGATCGCCCATTGTCCTCTTCCAGCTAAACAGGATCGTGCGCCCGTTGTAGTCCAGTTGCGCGTCCAGGATGACGCCTTCGGACGAATCCAGAATCTTCGTCATCTCTGCCGACTGCCGCGCGAAGTCCTGGACCCACAGGCCGCCCCCGGGTCGGGGGTTCTCTTGGTGATAAGTGTAGACGTGGGAGGGGTTCAGTTCTTGTCTCTGCACGAGAAGCAATTTGCTGAATCCATACGTGCCGGCGCGGAGTGTTTCAAGGGTTTCTGGTGATGTCGACGCGTTGCCAAACTGGTAGGTCTCCAATTCCGTCGGCGTCGGAACGGTGGCGAAGACACCGATCTCCGAGGCGCCGGGGTTGGGACCCCCATAGTGACCCGAGAAGCGCAGGGTCAGCGCGGTGGTCTGTACAGGTTTGGGTAACGTAATGACCTGGGCTTGAGGACCTTGCTTGATCGCTTTGGAGGCTAAAGGCGTCGCGTCCGATCCGATCAGCACATCACACGCCTTGAAATTCTCGTTATCCAGCCACGCGGCCCGACCCCAGTAGACGATGGCGCTGACTTCGACAGCCTGTTTCCACTCGAAGTGCAACTGTGCGTTCGTTGCCTGTGCGCGGGGCAGGCACCAGGCCTGTCCGGTATCTTTTCGGCTGCCCTCGACAGGGACGACCCGGTCCGCGACATGCCGAGGATGATAGGAATCGTTGAGCGCGCCACTGGCCGTGATCGTTGCGTGCTGAGCCAGATTGTTCAGCTTGGTCTCTGGCGCGCCGGCGATCGCGAGCGACGCGCTGAACAGCCCTAGAGTGGCCACGAAAAAGACAACGGGTCTCACGATTTTCCACCTCTCTTCTACGCTATGCGATGGACATTGATGGGTATAGAAACACCACGATTCACCGTCCTTTTTCCGGACAGCGATCCATAGACCAGTATAGCGTTTTTAGCCTCGATAGCAACCGTTCAACGGCCCGGAGCGCGCCAGGGATGATCGTAAGGACCCATATCGTCCTGCGGAATCGGTTCCAGCAATGCCCGGCGTGGCATGCCTTTCCCATCGGACAGCCTGCTCAGTTCGAGCGGTTGATCGGTGACAACGTTCAGGGCGGCGCATTGCACTTTGCCATCGCGCAGAAAGGCTGGTCCACATTGGGAATACACGTTGCGGCTGATGAAGTTGACGTTGGGGTTCTCCTTGAGCTGCGCCAGGTCGGGATAGCGGCTCGTATAGGGGTCGCTATCGGCTTGCTCCAGGAAGCGCTCGGTCGATTCGAGCCAGCGTTTCTCACTCCAGCGTGAGAAGCTGACGCCCGCGAAGCAGTTGAGAAAGACATTGCCATCGATCAGGTTCCTGTGCCCGCCGTGGATCTGGACGCCGCCGAATTGAACGGCGCCGCAGCGCTGGAAGAGGTTGCCATAGACCGCCACGCCCGAGATCATGTCGTCGAGTCGGACGCCCGCGCCGCCGCAGTGGGTCCCCGCGCCGATATCGCTCCAATGGTTCCAGCGAATGACCACGCCCTGGTAGAGGGGGTTGCCAAACATATCGACGCCGCCCTGGTCGTCGGATTCCTCGACGACGTGCCGGACGATGTTTAGCTCGATCAGTTGCTCGTTGCCCTCGATGCGCATGGCCGAAGAGGGCATGCGCTCGAACAGGTTGTGGGCGATTCGATTGCCGCAGCCGTCCAGCCGGACGGCCGGGGTATACGTGCGCTTCAGACGAGAGATGTCGTAGACCGTACAGTTCTCGACGAAGTGGTCGCCCCGCGCCAACGTCTTGCGGTCGCCCCCGGTGACAGAAGTCCCGCCGCAGCCGAGCGTGTGCATCGTGCATCCGAAGATGCCATGATGGGCGCCGCCCTTGACGACGACCGCGTCACCACCGAGCCGCCTAAACGTACAGCCCGCGATCAGGCCGTCGGCGCCGCCCTGAATATGAATCCCGTCCCCCCGGCTCTCCTGAAACGTCAGGCCCAGAATGATGACGTGGGAGGCGCTCTTCATGACCACATAGGGCTTCTTGAATACGCTCAGGATGGTGGTGGCTCTCGTCGGATCGACGCTCTCCGGCGGGAGCCAGTAGACCATGCTCGTACGCCGGTCGAGATACCATTCGCCCGGCTGGTCGAGTTCGCGCAGGACATTGACCGCGAAGTAACGCTGGTCTTTGCGGTATCCGTACTGGGAGTAGGGCTTGGCCAGGGTGAAGGCGCGGGCTTGGGCGTCGATGGTCGCGACGCGCTGATACTGCTCATACCAGTCCCAGAACCAATAGCCATAGAGACGCACGTCGGGCTCGTCCGTCCAGCGTGCGGGCCGGTCCTCGACGAACTTGAACTTCCCGTCGTGACAGCCATCAATCTGGTTCCAGACCTTGAACGTGTCGTCGCCCAGGATGTCACCCGTCTTGACGAACCCTTGATTAGGCCAGCGGGCCAGTGTCTGCGGCGCGCCGTCGCAGAACAGCTCGGGTCGCTTTCGCAAGGCGGTCGCATCGCCCAGGTCGGTTACGCCCAGCGCTTTGAGCTCGGCCTGGCGCACGCGCTGTCGCACGGACGGATCGAGTCGATTGCGGACTTGCGCGTTCGAGATCGGCTGCCACTTGGTGATACGCACACCGCCATGCAGGACAGGCGCCGCGCCCGGCTTGGCCCGGTAGACCACTGGCGCCGTCGCGGTTCCCGAATCATCCTGCGTCAGGTTCAGTGTCTCATTGATCAAGTAGGCGCCGTCATGGACGATGACCTGCACGCCGCCCTTAGGGAACTTCCCGTCGTGGGCGCGCTTCCACCGGCGGATCGCATCGCGCGCCGCCTGGAGGGAGGCAAAGGGTTTGGCTTCAGAGCCGTTGTCTCTGTCGCTGCCGTTCGGGGCCACGTGGAAGGTGACAGAGGCTTCGGGAAGGGTCGGCAGCGTCACACGATGGGCGGACTGGTCGTAGCCGGGCAGGCCGTTGCGGCGCGCCATGTCGCGATGGGCGCGCAGGAGTGTTGTGTCGTTGGACATCTGTTGCCATACCGTCTTGGCCTTGGCGGGTTCGTTTCGCGCGGCCAACACCTGGGCCCATCCGAATCCCGCCAGGCCCCGCACGAGAGGCGACTGCGCCGCGTCCTGGGCCAGCTTCTTGAAGCCATCGCGGGCCTGCGCGGTTCGTCCTTCGGTCAGGTCCTTGGCTGCTTCTTCGAGCGCTGGGCAGCAGGATTGGGGGGGGTTGAGATCCGTTTTTGCCGGTGCGGCCAGGCTCGCTGCTGCGATGACGATGATGATCCCAACGCTCAGGAATCGCACTGCTCTCATGGTGTCCTTCCCCTTCCGTATCTGGATATGTCCTGGTTGTCGTGTCTGAATCCACGATGGGGCAGGGCCAGCTTGCTCGCGCCGAGCGCCGCGCCCGTAACGACAGGATGGCAGAAGGGACAGCGATTCGCAAGGATGAATTCGCTCGCCGGGCGCGCCCGGCGAGACGTCAGAACTTGTGGCTGAGCTGCAGGAAGAAGCCGCGCTCGGCTTCCGTGGTAAACAGAGCAGCGCCCGAGGCGTCAAATTCCAGATGTCGCGACTCCAGCAGGTTCTGGCCCACGAAGCTCAACTCCGTATTCTCGCTGAGTCGCCAACCCAGTCGCGCGTCCAGGCGAATGTAATGGGGCGTATCCTTGTCCGACAGGTTGTCCACGTAGTACGCGCCAATGTCGAATTCGAGCGCCTCGGTCAGGTCCAGGTGCGAGTGCAACGTGAACTGGTTGTGGGGCGATCCTCCTTCGATCCCCTCATCACGGGTGTACGTACTGCTTCGATCGGGGTGCAACTGCATCTGCAGGAAGGTGTAGCCGAGGTTCAGTCGCCAGTGCTCGGTCGCCTGGTAAGTGGCGGCCATCTCGATGCCATAGGTCTCGCCGTCCATCTTGTTGTCGGCGGTAAAGGGCACCAGGATATAGCTGCCCATATTGACGGCCTCGGAGAACCCTCCTTCGAAGGTGCGTACGTTGTCGTACCGATTGAAGAACCCGGCCAGATCCACTGAGAGCTGTTCGGTGGGCCGGCATCGATAGCCCAGTTCGTAGGCGAGGACCTTCTCGGCGTGCTGGTCGTCGTTTCCGTAGGCTCGGATCGAGTACACAGGAGGCCCGGAAGTGACGCCCCAACTGCCATCCACATCTCGGTCGTACCGTGTTGGGGTACGGACCGCTCGCGCCACGGATGTCCAAACCGTACGCTGTGGGTCAGGATTCCATACCAGACGCGCGCTGGGCTGGTATTCGAATCCCGTGAAGTCATTGTGCTCAAACTTTGTGCCCAGAATCAGACTAAGCTGGTCCTCCAGAAGGGCGATTCGGTCCTGCAGGAACCCGCTGAAGACATTCAGATCGTACGCATCCGGGTCTAAATCGAAGTTGAACGTCCCGCGCAGATGGTCGCTCGTAAGGCGATAGCCCAGGCCCCAGGTGATCTCATGATCGTCGATCCATTGGAAACGATGCTGAAAGTCCACGTCGTAGGTCTGTCGGGTTTCGTCGAAGGTGGTCTCACGTCGCCGGGTCCTGTCGTAGTACATCTGGACCGACAGGTCCGAGCCATCGGCGTACTGGCGCGTCCAGCGCGTCAGAAGGTTCTGGCCATCAACGGCAAAGTCCTCTGCGACATTGGTGGCGATGGGATCTGTCAGGGAATACACCGTCGTGGTTTTGCCGGTGTCTCCAGTGAAGAAATCTCCCTGGACGGTCAGTTGGTCGCGATCGGATGCCTCGCGGTCCACGCGGAAGCCGGACTGGATCGTGTCCCATCCATCGCGGCCGGCGCCCATGCCGTCGATCCGTCGACCTTCGTCACGGTCGAAGTACTTGCCATACACGCGGTAGTAGGTATCGTCGTCGATTTTGCCCCCGTAGCGTAGGAGGCTTTGGGCCTTCAACTCGGTTCCCGCTCCTGCGGTTGCCAGACCGCCTTGGGTGTAGCGAGCGCTCTTGGTGATGATGTTAATAACGCCGTTGACGGCGTTGGCCCCCCAGAGCGCTCCCCCCGGGCCGCGAATGACCTCGATGCGCTCGATATTCTCCAGAGGGGCATCGTGCATATTCCAATAGACCCCGCCGTGCAGCGGCGTGTAGATACTGCGTCCGTCGATCATGACGAGCATTTTGTTGGCGTTCTCGGCGTGCGTCATGCCCCGGGACGTGACGACCCACGTGTTGGAATTGATCTTTGCCACTTGCAGGCCGGGAACCATACGCAACAGGTCGGGTATGGACGTATGGCCGCTCCGGCGAATGTCCTCGGATGTGATGACGTGAACAGCCGCGGCGCTTTTGGACAGTTTCTCCTTCTTCTTCGAGAGCGAGGTGATCTCAACCTCCATCAGCTCCTCAATCGTTAGAGAAGCCAGATCGAGCGTTGACGTCGGATCCTCATCCGTCTCGGCCAGACAGACGGCTTGGCCGCTCCAAAGGCAGAGAAATGCGAGCGTCGCCCAGAGCAGGCGAGAGTGGTGACGCCTCAGAATGTCACCCCCGGCGCGTGTGAAACGCGTTTTTTGTAGCTTCGACAAGCTTTATCTACCCCCCAGTGGGCAGTACTTCTGGATGCCGGCTGAAAATGACCCCAGGGCATCGCGTTTTACTCAGTCACGTTGCGACGTACACCTGTATCTTCGCCATTTCTTGCGAGCGACTTGACCCGAGTCGCCAATAGTGCAGAAAAGCGGTGCGACGTGCCGATATAACCTGGGATTGGGCCCTGGTGGGGAGGGTATGGATTCCTGGAATCCCTGTTTTTATAGGACTTATCAAAAAGGGTGGTTATTGTGGCGAAGCGAAGTAGATCGCGTTCGAAGAAGGGCAAGCATGGTGTTATTGGCACGGGAGCCCGGCTGGCTCTGCTGTGTCTTGGGGTGGTTTTCTGCGTCATGTTGCTGGCGAGTTGTCTGAGTTTTGACATCGGCGACAAACCGAGCACCTACTCCTATCCGGCCAACGACCCGGCGGCGAATTGGTGTGGGTCGATGGGTGCCTTTGCGGCCTACTACGCGTTGTATTACGTGGGCCCGGGCGTTTTTGTCGTTCTCTTGGCGTCGATCTTCTACATGGTCGCCAAGCTGGTCAATCGGCCCCTCGACCAGGTAGTTTTTCGAGGGTTGGGGCTGATTCTGTTGACGGTCGCAGCTTCGTGTACGTTCTATTTCTTCTGGCCGCACAAGATCTACGCGTTCCCCATGGGCTCGGGCGGTGTGCTGGGCGTGGCGACGGCGACCCTGCTCCGGAGCCAGTTTGCGGCGCTGGGGACCTTCATTCTCATGGCGGCTACCTGGACCGTCGGTTTGGCGCTGATGGCCGACAGCGTAATCATCGGCGCATTGGCGGCGCTGGGCATTGCAGTTCGGCGGGTCGTGAGCATCGTCGTGCCGGCCTGGGCGGTCGCCAAGGAGCACTCCGAAGCCTTGAACGAGATATGGCAACGGCTCAGCGCCAAGCAGAAGACCCTGGCGATGGCGGGCGCCGAGAGCGGCGAGGTCGAATACGAAGAGGAGGATGAGGAGGATGACGGTGAGGTAGACGAATACGAGGAGGACGAGTACGAAGATGAGGAAGAAGAGGAAGAAGAGGAGGTCGACGAGGCGGCAGCCCCGGTGAAACGTCCGGCGGCCGTCGAAGTGCGCCGTCAGAAGCAGAGGCCCAAGCAGAAGCCTTTCGTACAACCTTCGTACGACGATTACACGTTACCTCCGCTGGATCTGTTGGCTCCGCCGGAGTTTGGGTATGCGGCGGTGCAGGAGAAGGTGGTCAAGTCCAAGGCCAGCGCCCTGGAGCGCCTTCTGAGCGAGTTCAATATCAACGCCCGTGTGGTCGCGGCCGAGACGGGGCCCGTGGTGACCATGTTCGAGTTGGAACTGGCGGCCGGTATCAAGGTCAGTCGCATTACGAACCTGTCCAACGACATAGCCCGCGCCCTCAGCGTCGGCGCCGTTCGTGTCGTGGCGCCTCTGCCCGGCCGGCACACCATCGGCATCGAGGTGCCCAACAGCGAGAAGGAGAAGGTCCGCATCAAGAGCATCATGGACCAGGGTGGTAAGCGGGCGAGCAAGATGCAGGTTCCGCTGTTCCTGGGTAAGGACTCCTCCGGTGAGGCGCTGGTCTCCGATCTGTCGAAGATGCCTCACCTGCTGATCGCCGGGACGACCGGATCGGGCAAGAGCGTTTGCATCAACAGTATCATCGTCAGCATCCTGATGACCAAGCGGCCCGACGAGGTCAAGATGATCCTGGTCGATCCGAAAATGGTCGAGATGACCGCCTACAGCGCGGTCCCGCACCTGATGTGCCCGATCGTGACCGAAACACAGATGGCGGTGCAGATCCTCGAGTGGGCGACCGTCAAGATGGACGAGCGCTACGCCCTGCTGGCCGAGGCGCGCGTCAAGAATATCGCCGAGTACAACAAGCTGGGCACCGAGGAGATTATCGCTCGCTTCAAACCGACCACGCAGGACGAAGAAGCCAAGATCCCCAAGAAGCTCCCGTACATGATGATCATTATCGACGAGCTGGCCGACCTGATGATGACGGCTGGGAAAGAGATCGAGGCCTACATCGTTCGTCTGGCCCAGAAGAGCCGCGCCGTCGGCATCCACATCGTCCTGGCGACGCAGCGTCCCCAGGCGACGGTGGTAACTGGCCTGATCAAGTCGAACATGCCATGCCGGATCGGCTTCCGGGTCGCGGCGCGGATGGACAGCCGGATCATCCTCGACCAGAACGGCGCCGAGACCTTGCTGGGCGAGGGCGACATGCTGTTCCTCAAGCCCGGGACCAGCGACCTGATCCGCGCCCAGGGCACCTTCCTGGACGAGGCGGAGATCCGCGGGATCATCAAGCACCTCAAGGAGGTCGCCGAACCGCAGTTCCACCCCGAACTGACGCAGCTCAAGCGCGTCGATCCGTCCGCCATGCCGCGGGACGAACTGTTCGACGAGGCCGTGCGGACGGTCCTGCAGTCCAAGCGGGGCAGCGTCTCACTGCTGCAGCGCAAGCTCAGTGTGGGCTACGCTCGCGCCTCCCGCATGATCGAAATGATGGCCGGCGCCGGCATCCTGGGCGAATACAAGGGCAGCCAGGCCCGCGAGGTGCTGATGACGCTGGACGAGTACGAGGCCGTTCGCAACCAGATGGGCGCCGACGCCGATGCCGGCTTCGCCGACCTGATGGAGGACGAAGTCGAAGAAGAGGAGCCCGCCGTCGCCTACGCCAGCGAGGGGCAGCAAGAATACCTCTCCACCACCGTCGACGAGGACGAGTGATCCGCAGGGTCAGCGGCGCGATTTGAGCAGAAAGATCCTCATTCGACGATCTGTCGGGTCTGTGGTACAATGGGTCGATGAATAAGGATCTGAAAGACAAAATGCCCGCCGAACTGGCGCGGATCGTGGTTGCTCTGGGCCAGAAGAAGTACCTGGCCAAGTATATCTTCACCTTCATTCACACCAAGAATGCCGGCGCCGTTGCGGAGATCACGCCGCTGAGCAAGGCGTTTCGCACCCAACTTGCCGAGCAGGGCTACTTCGTCTCGCAACTCAAGACCGTTGAGAGTCTGGCTGACCCCGATGGGTCGACGAAGTTCCTGTTCGAGCTGTCTGATGGCGAGCGGGTCGAGGCGGTTCTCTTGATGGATGGCGCGCGCAAGACGCTGTGCGTCTCGACCCAGGTGGGCTGCGCGATGGATTGTGCCTTCTGCGCGACGGGGAGGATCACGCTGCGCCGCAACCTGACGGCCGGCGAGATCGTCGACCAGGTCAACCAGGCCGAGGCTTCCGTCGGAAAGATCAATAACGTCGTCTACATGGGAATGGGCGAGCCCCTGGAGAACTACGACGCCGTGCTGACATCCGTCCGCATCCTGAACCACACGCAGGGTAAGAACATCGGTATCAGGCATATCACCCTCAGCACGTGTGGCATCGCGCCGGCGATCCGCAAGCTGGCGGGCGAGGAGATTCGTCCCCGCCTGGCGATCTCACTGAACGCGCCGAGCGACGCGCTGCGCGGCCGGCTCATGCCGATCAATCGCACCTATCCGCTAGCCGAGCTGCTTAAGTCCGTCTGTCTCTATCAAGAGGAGACGCAACAGCGCGTGACCTTCGAGTACGTCATGATCGACAAACTCAACGACTCGGCAGGCCACGCCAAGCTGTTGATCAAACTGCTGCATGGCATTTCCTGCAACGTCAACCTGATCGAGCACAACCCTTATCCCGGCTGCGCCCTGGCCGGTAGCCGCCGCGACCGCATCGCCCAGTTCGCCACCCTCCTAAAGGACGCCAACATCGAGACCGTCACCCGCTTCAAACTGGGTGGTCAAATCAAAGCCGCCTGTGGCCAACTCCAAGCCGGATACGAACAAGGTTGAAAATCAAAAAAGCAAACAGGAAAAATCAAAAGTGCGGAATCGCCGCCACCCGGCGATGACTTCTTCCGCATGCTGCTCATGCGCGTAGGGGTGAGCGTCCTCGCTCGCTCATACTCAGAGTCGTGCGGGGACGCACGACCTACAAAAAGCAGCCGCGATTGACCTGCCAGCTATGCAGGGTGGGCCCTTGACCCACGCGGCCCTTTGACACGGCGGACCCACACTGTCATCTCGACGGAAGGCCCGGCGCAGCCGGGACCCGTTCGACGGAGTTCAGGGCAGGCTACGTGGAGAGATTTCTCCACTCCGCGGCGCTTCGGTCGAAATGACATGCGCATGGGCAAGCCCACCGCGACGATGGCGCCTAGCGGAGTTTGAGGGTGGCGATGGCGAGGGCGGCGAAGGCGGCGGCCATGAGCCAGAAGCGCACGACGACCTGGGGTTCGCTCCAGCCGGCTAGGTGGAAGTGGTGGTGTAGCGGCGCGCAGCGGAAGAGGCGCTTGCCCCGCGTATATTTGAAATAGCCCACCTGTAGGACGACGCTCATCAGTTCGATCACGAATACCCCCCCGATGACGAGCAGCAGCAGTTCGTTGCGGGTCACCAGCGCGCCGTAGCCCATCGCGGCGCCCAGCGGCAGCGAGCCGACATCGCCCATGAAGGTTTGGGCGGGGTAGCAATTGAACCACAGGAAGCCCAGCACGGCGCCCAGCATCGCGCCGAAGAAGATACTCATCTCTCCGGCCTCGGGGATGTGGGGCAACAGCAGATAGCTGGCCCAGGTGACCGGGGTGGTCCGTGACATCGTCTCGGAGGCGACGTAGCAGAGCAGGACGAGGACCAGGCTGACCATCGCCACGCACCCGGCGGCCAGTCCATCCATCCCGTCGGCGAGGTTCACCGCGTTGCTGGTCGCCGAGATGTAGAAGATCGCGATGAAGAGGAATGTCCAACTGCCCAGGAAGAGGCCCTTCTTATAAAACGGGACCCAGAGCAGTTTCGCGTCCGGCATGTTCTTGAAATCGAAGAACAGAAACGACGCGATCAGCACCGCGCCGGCGATCTGGAACATCAGCTTTTCCCAGGCGTGCAGCCCGTCGCGCCCATGCTGGCGCGAGGAGGCGGTCAGCTTGAGCCAGTCGTCGATGCCGCCCAGAATCCCGAACCAGAGCAGGACGAAGATCGCTTTCTGCACGAACGGGTTGTTCAGCTTGGCCCAGAGCAGGGTCGTGACAATGGCGGCAAAGAGGATGATCAGGCCGCCCATGGTGGGGGTATTGGCCTTCTCCTTGGTCAGTTCGTTCAGGGCGGCGTGGTGAAACTCGGGACGATCCCCGATCTTCATCCGCATCAGCCAGCGGATCACCCGTGGGCCGATGAGCAGTGCGATCGCCAGTGACGTCAGGATCGCCATGACGGCGCGGAACATGACGTACTGATAGGCGTAGAAGTGCAGCGTCTCGGTCAGGAAGTCACTAAAATATTGGAGCAAATGATAGATCATTCTTACTCGTGTCCCGTCGCCCGTGTCCCGTCGCTCGTATCCCCGGGCACGGGGCACGGGCCGCGAGCCACGGATTCGCGGAGTTTCTCGACGACGTTCTCTAACTGGGCTGTCCGTGAGCCCTTGACCAGGATTATATCGTATTCTCTCAGTAATTGCTGCAAGCGATCGCAGAGCGCGACCGTATTGTCGAAATGTTCGCTCTGTAAATGGCTCGGGTTCGCTTCTCGAGCGGCTTGGGCGGTTGCCTGGGTCGCCTCACCCACCGTGACCAGCAGGTCGACGCGGGCCCGCGCGACCGCTCGGCCCAGTTCGGCGTGTAGGGACTCGCTCTGGTCTCCGAGTTCAGCCATCGCGCCGCAGATGAAGACCAGCCGAGGAGAACCGTCGCCCGTGACCCGTCGCTCGTGGCCCGGGCTATGAAGTCGCAGGTTGCTGAGCGTCGCCAGGGCGTTGTTCATCGAAGCCGGGCTGGCGTTGTAGCAATCGTTCAGGACCATGAGCGTGCCGATCTGGATCGGTTCGGCGCGCATGGAAACAGGGGGCAGGCTCGCCAGCGCCTTGGCGAAGTCTGTTACTTCCAGGCCAAATGCGGCGCAGACTGCCCAGGCGGCGGCAGCGTTGTCCACGTTGCCCGGGCCGGGCAAGGGCAGATGCACACGCGTCCCATCGATGGTGAACGCGCTGGTCAGTCCTTCGTGGACGATCTGCTCGGCGCGGTAATCGCAGTCGGGCGATCGGCCAAACGTCTTGAATGCTCTGGCGCCAGCGTGGCAGGCCTCGGTGAGGGCGCCGATGTCCCCATTGACGATGAAAACACCGTCGGCGGCGAGGCCCTCCGCGATTGAGGTCTTCTCTTTGATGATGGTATTCAGGTTGCCAAAGCCGGCCAGGTGGGCCGGGTGGACGTTGGTGACGACCACCACGTCGGGTTGCGCGATCCGTGTCAGATACGCGATCTCGCCCGGCTGATTGGCGCCCAACTCGGCGACGATGACCTCGTCGTCCAGGTCCGCCTCCAGCAGGGTCAGGGGTAATCCGATCGTGTTGTTGAAGTTCTTCTTGGCCTGGTGCGCCCTGAAGTGGCGGTTCAGGACGTGATGGACGATTTGCCTGGTCGTGGTCTTGCCGACCGAGCCGGTAATGGCGACGACCTTGAACGGGCGCGTCTTGCGGTACGCGCCGGCCAATTCGCCCAGCGCCGCGATCGTGTCGGGTACTCTCAGCAGGGGTCCATTGATTTCGGCAAGGCCCTCAGCGTCAGCGTTAACCACGGCGCAGGTCGCCCCCTGGGCAAAGGCCCGGGTGACATACTGATGACCGTCGAAGTTCTCCCCTGCGATGGCGAAGAAACAGTCGCCCGGCCGGATGGTTCGCGAATCCGTACTGACCCCCGTCACTGGGCCCGAGGCGCCCGCCATCGGCGTTTTCAGTACTGCCGCCACCGATTCGGTCGTGAACTCTAGCATACCCGCTCCCCCAGGCACTGCAAAGCGACGTCCTTGTCGCTGAAGTCGAGGCGCTGATCGCCGACGATCTGATAGGTCTCGTGCCCTTTGCCCGCGATCAGGACGATATCATCGGGTCCGGCCTGGCCGATCGCCTGCTCGATCGCTCTCTTGCGGTCGGGCTCGATGGCGATGGCCTCGGACTGGGGACTCGCAAAGCCGCCTATAATATCATTGGTAATAGCACCGGGATCTTCGGTTCTCGGGTTGTCGCTGGTGACGACGATGGAATCGGCGAACTGCTCGGCGACCCTGGCCATGCGAGGCCTCTTGGTCGTGTCCCGGTCGCCTCCACAACCGAAAACGACGATTAACTTGCCTTGGCACAGGGGTTCAAGTGTCTGGAGGACGTTTTTCAGGGCGTCGTCGGTGTGGGCGTAGTCGACAAGGACGGCGAATCGCGCCTCTCCGACCTTCTCCAGCCGGCCCGGGATGGTTTCCAGCGTCGAAAGGCCCGCCGCTACCGTTTCGAGGTCGAAGCCGGCTGCCAGGCACAGCCCCGCCGCGGCCAGATGGTTCGCGACGTTGTACCGGCCCACCAGCGGGGTGGTTACTTGCGCTCTGTGGTCCTGGTATTCCAAGGCGAAACGCGTCCCGTCTACGGTCATCGACTCGATATGAGTGGTCAGGTCGGCCGGTTCGTCGATGGCGTACCAGCAGATCTGCGCTTTGGTATGCTGGGCAATGTGTTGCGATTCGGGGGCCTGCTTATTCAGGATGGCGACGGCGCCGGGCTCCAGAGCGGTGAACAGTTTGGTCTTGGCGGCCAGATAATTGTCTTTGGTCTGGTGGTAGTCGAGATGGTCGCCTGAGAGATTGGTGAACGCGGCGGCGGTGAAATCGATGCCGGCCAGGCGGTCCTGACTCAGTGCGTGACTGCTCGCCTCGGCGATCATGTACTCGGCGCCGGCTTCGACCATCTGCTGCTGCATCTGGGCGATGGTCAGCGGGTCGGGCGTCGTCAGGATCGAGGGCCTGATCCCTGAACCGGTGTCGTAAACGACTGTGCTCAACAGGCCGCAGCGCGGGCCCGCGTGTTGGATGCAGGCGTGCACGAGAAACGCGACGGTGGTCTTGCCGTTCGTGCCGGTGACGGTGAGATTGGTCAGCCGTGCGGCGGGGTGGCCTCGCTCGGCCTGGGCCAGCAGCCCGACCGCCCGGGCCGAATCCTCGACGGAGACCAGCGCGTACGAGGCGCTGTCCGAGGCATCGGGCAAGCTGTCCTTCCGTTGCGCGACGATGTACCTAGCCCCCTGGGCGAGGGCTCGATCAATGAACTCGTGCCCGTCGAAGGCAGTCCCCTCGATTGCGACGAAGACATCGCCGGCCTGGACCTGACGGGAGTCCGCCCGGACGGCCGGGCCGCCTTCAGAAGACACCAACGTCAGGAGTTCATCAAGGGTCATAATCCCATCTCAGTTTCTCTGCGATCGCGCAGACGGCTCCAACTGCTTTCGGCGGACTATCTTATGTCGAAGGCGGGGAAGATGCAACCGCATGATGCTCGTGGTCGGAACGCCAAACCCTTGCCCTTCGTTACTATCGGCAATCGGGGGGAATTGGGATGAAAAACGGAGGTGATGGGCGTATAATCGCTTTGGCAAAGCGAACCGCTTGCGACAAGCACCGGTATGGAGTACTGAACTGGACGACAATCTCAAGTGTCCCCAACGGACCCGGGAGGGATAGCATGGCTGCACTGAAACGACTCATCATCATCTGTCTGTTGCTGACGATCTGTTCGCCCGGGTGGGCCGAAGAGGAGACCGAGTACCTGGCGATCTTCATGCAGGGCAAGAAGGTTGGCCACGCCGTCCAGACCCGGCGCGAGGTGGATGGGAAGGTCATCACCAGCGAGGACGCCAGCGTCACGATCAGTCGTGTGGGTGTCCCCCTGACGGTCAAGATGAGCGAGACGAGTATCGAGACCGCCAGTGGAAAGCCGCTGGGGTTCGAGTCCAAGCAGCTTCTGGGCATTATGACGATGCAGACGTCCGGGACGGTCAACAGCCAGGGGGTCATCGAGGTGACCAATTCCTCGCTTGGCGCGGCGAAGAAGAGCACGATGAAGTGGCCGGCCGGGGCGGTCATGAGCGAAGGGCTGCGCCTCATGACCCTCAAGAAGGGTCTCAAGCCCGGCTCCGAGTACACCGTCAAGGTCTTCCAGGGCAGCCTCATGCAGGCGATGGCCGCGAAGGTTCTCATCGGTCAGAAGGAGGAGATCGATCTCCTGGGCCGCATCGTGAAGTTGACGAAGGTCACTACGACGACGATGATGCCCGGCGCCGGTCCGGTCGACACTGTCAGCTATGTCAACGACGAGATGCGCACGCTCAAGAGCGTCATGCAGATTGGCGGGATCAACGCCGAGATGGTCGCGTGCGCCAAGGAGTTCGCACTGGGCGACAACGATGTGTTGGAACTGATCAACACGATGTTTGTCGACAGCCCCACGGCGCTGGGCGATCCTGGTTCGGCTACCGCCATCACGTATTGGATCGCGCCGAAGGCCGGCGCCGACTTCGTCATCCCGACGACGGACAACCAGAAGGCCCAGCGTTTGGCCGATGGTAAGGTCAAGCTCACCATCCGGCCCGTCAAAGAGCAACGGGGCGGGACGTTTCCCTACAAGGGCAACGACCCGAAGCTGATCGAGGCGATCCAGCCGACGCGGTTTCTTCAGAGCGACAGAGAAGCGATCGTCGCGCTGGCCCGCAAAGCGGTCGGCAAGACAAAGGATGTGGGCAAGGCAGCCCGGAAGATCGAGGCGTTCGTCGCCAACTATATCGATACCACGAGCCTCTCGGTCGGCTATGCGTCAGCCGCCGAAGTGCTGGAGAGCCGCCAGGGGGACTGCTCGGAGTTCGCGGTCCTGACCGCGGCGCTGTGCCGCGCCGTCGGCATCCCGGCCCAAGTCGTGGTGGGCGTCGCCTACGTCGAGGATTTCGCCGGGCATGACGGTTTCGGGGGCCATGCCTGGACGCGGGCCTGGGTCAAAGGCCAGTGGATCGGTCTGGACGCCGCGTTCACGGGCACCGGTCGCGGGGGCCACGACGCCGGGCACATCGCCCTGGCCACCGGCAACGGCGAACCATCGGACTTCTTCAACATGGCCAGCGCCCTCGGCGCCTTCAACATCGAAAAGGTCAGTATCGACCGAGGCAAATAGGCTTTGATTGGCTTTGTTTTTCCGCTCGATCCGCATTCTTAGCTCAGAAACGCCGACAATTGGCTTTGTTTTGCATACTTCGCCCCGCCAGAATGGGGCGGTAGATGAATTAATGAGTAGAAGAGTAGATCGGTCGCGATGCTGGCTGGAAATTGGCTTCGTTTTGCATAATTAACCCTGTTGAAATCCCTCGCTTGCTTGCTGGTGGAACAGTCCGTGGGGTCACCATTCGGTGGAGGATGGATTCTTGATAATTGACTGTTCATCGTTGTACCTTGATATGCTATATAGTTATATAGCAATCTTATCATCAGTGCAGATAGCCGTCAAGTAAATTCTCGAGCTGCAGAGCCCCCGCTCTACGTTTCACGCTTCACGAAGATCGCATTTGCCTTCCGTTCGACATTGTCCTACAATAGGCCTATGGATTATAGGACTAGCGGACTCTCTGAGACGGAGAACAATCGTGTCTGAGAATCCTGTCTATTCCGGAGTGGTTGAGATGGATGGGATTGGGACAAACCATTCTTGTGACTGAGACAGCGGATGCTTTTCGAGGAGGAGAACCATGAAAGCTTCACGCAACATGAAGTGGGCGCTGGCCACGTCAGGTCTATTTGTCATATTGCTCTGCACTTCTACCTATGGGTATGAATTCGCGGGCGGCTCCGGGGCCCTGGACGATCCCTACCAGATCGCGGATGTGAACGACTTGGTCGCGATCGGTTCGGGCTGGGCTCTGCTTGAGAAGCATTTTGTGCTCGTTGCGGACCTTGATCTTGATCCGAACCTGCCTGGGATGCCTGTGTTTGACGAGGCCGTGATTGAGACCGGGCCTAATGGCCTATACGGATTTATGGGTACTTTTGATGGCAACAATCATACGATTCGCCATTTGAATGTCAGCCTGTTTGAGGCTGTTGATTATGGCGAGGTTCGCAACCTCAGGATCGAGAACGCTGATATTCGAGCCGAGACCGACGACGATTTTTGGTCCGACGGCCCGCAAGTGGGAATTCTGGCTGGCGAGAATCAGGGCACGATTCGTAACTGTCACGTAACCGGGCGAGTATTTGTCAACGCCTACTTCTCTCGGAAACCCTACGAATTCGGGGATGCTGCAGGTGGCCTGGTGGGAACCAACTATCGCACCATTGCCAACTGTCATGCGAACGTGGAAGTCACGGGCCAGGAGAACGTCGGCGGACTCGTCGGTGAAAACGCCGGCACGATCATCGACTCTCACGCCGAAGGCGGCGTGACCGGTCACCGTGATTGTCGCTATGTCGGCGGATTGGTGGGGCACAATGGCGAAGGGCCCATCTCTGGTCTAGGGACTGTGCTTCGCTGCTGGGCCACCGGAGATGTCACGGCGGGCGGTGGATCGATGTCCGTCGGTGGACTCGTTGGCGACAACACGAGGATCGTTGCGCTGTCCCATGCCAGCGGGACCGTGCAATCGGGCTCCCCCCTTGGCTATTCCAAGTCCGGTACTGGCGGGCTAATCGGCTACAATACCGGTGACGTCACGAACTGCTATGCCACCGGGGACGTCTCCGGATACAAGGAGTTGGGAGGATTGGTTGGGCTCAACAACAAGTGGGACATTTTTGAGGCCAAGGGCTACGTCGGCGACTGCTATGCGATGGGGAACGTGGTCTCTCGGTCCGTTTCCGAACCAGACGACCCCGTCTACGTTGGCGGCCTGATCGGCAGGAACGGACTGACTCGCGATGGACTGATTCGTGATAGCTATTTCCTGGACCCCAACGATGGCGGCGGTCCTGACAACGGGATAGGAACGGCTCTGAGCCGCGATCAGATGCCGCTTCAGGAGAGCTTTGTCGGATGGGATTTCTATGGCGCCGATGAGGACGGCCCGGGGGAACACTGGTTTATGCTGGAGGAGGGTTACCCAGTCCTGAGTTGGCAAACGGAGACAACCGGCCTTGCGCCCGTCCCCGATGTGGCCGGCATGCCACAGGATGAGGCCCGGAGCTACCTCGGCAGTTCTGGTTTCCTGGCAGGTGATGTGGACCAGACCGACTATGACCGAACAATACCCGAAGGGAATGTTCTGTTCGCCAATCCCCACAGCTACGCCCCGGTGGGCAGCGCCGTCGGTCTGGTCCTGAGCCAGGGGGCTTACGATTGGAGTACGAATCCCGGTCTCGGTGTGGCCGGAGATTCCTATCTTGTGGCCAGTGCCGGTCAATTGGAAGCCATCGGCGACCATCCGGAACTGTGGGATGCCCATTTTGTTCTCACCGGTGAGATCGACATGGCCCCCAGGAGTTACGCCACCGCATTGATCGCCCCCGGTCTCGGCGGAGATGCGGTTCCCTTTAGAGGCCACTTCGACGGCCGGGGACACGCAATTCGCAACCTGGCCATTGTCACGTCCGGCGTCGCTTGGCGCATCCGGAACGTAGGGCTCTTTGGCAGTCTGGCCCCGGAAGCAGAGATTCGCGGCGTAACACTTTGGCGCGCAAGCGTGACACCCGATCGTGGTTACACGCCCAGCCACGTTGGCCTCCTGGCTGGAACCTCCGCAGGCACGATTTCCGATTGTCACGTCACAGGTGAGGTTTTCGCACCAGATGGCGACGATGTTGTCGGTGGACTCGTCGGCGAAAACACAAGTGGGCAGTTGTCTCGATGCTCCGCCACGGTCTCTATAAACGCCGGGTCTAACCTTGGAGGATTGGTCGGTATCAACAATGGCTACATCAGTTGCTGCCATGCCCACGCCTCCCTTCGCGGCAACGACATCGTTGGGGCGCTGGCGGGACATAACGCAGGCACGATTTCCGATTGTCACGTCACAGGTGAGGTTCTCGCACCAGATGGCGCCGATGTTGTCGGTGGACTCGTCGGCGAAAACGCAAATGGGCAGTTGTCTCGATGCTCCGCCACGGTCTCTATAAACGCCGGGTCTAACCTCGGAGGATTGGTGGGCATCAACAATGGTTTTGTCAGTTGCTGCTATGCCCACGCATCCGTTCACGGCTACGACATCGTTGGGGCGCTGGCGGGACATAACATGGGCGCCATCGAGAACTGTTACGCGGGAGGATCGGTGTCCGTAATGGGGAACAATTGCGTCGGCGCCCTGGTGGGGACCAACAGTGCATCGGGAGGAGGAAGAGCTCGTTCTCTCGTGATACGCGCCATGGTATCCGGAGGAAGAATCGCCAACTGCTACACGACGGCTTCAATCGAATGGCAGTTCTTCCCATCCTCCTGCCTCGTCGGATGCAACTACTCGGACGATGTTGTCCAGAGTGTCTTCCTCATCAACGAAGAGCAGGACCCGAACCACGGTCCGGGCACACCGCTGACGCGGCCACAGATGCAGGATACAGCCAATTTCGCCGGCTGGGATTTCTATGGCAACGATGAGGATGGAAACACAGATCCCTGGTTTATGCCTGATGAAGGAGAACCTATCCTGACTTGGCAGACAGAAGCGACCGGCTTGCGGGCCATGCCCGACCTTAGCGGGCTGACCGTCGAACAGGCTCGCCAGAAGATCGAAGCACTGGGACTGACTTTCGGTGACATCGTCGGGCACGACTACTTTTCAGTCCCAGAAGGGTGTGTAGGTCTGGCGCTCGGAGAATCCGGGGCGGCGTATGTCCCACTCGGAGGCGCAATCGATGTGATTCTGAGCCTGGGCCCATACGACTGGGAGACGCTGAACGCGGGCGACGGCTCGGCGACGGCACCCTACGAGATCGAAACCCCCGGACAACTGGAGTCTCTGATCGACCACCCCGAACTGTATAGCGCGCACCTCGCCCTGGCAGGCGACATCGATCTGCTTGGGAGAGCCTATTCCCAAGCACTGTTCCCGCCACACGATCAGGCATTCAGCGGCAGCTTCGACGGCCGTGGGCATACGATCCGAAATTTGACCATCCGCACTCCAGAAAACGCAGAACCGCTCGGTCTCTTTAGCGCTATTGGCGAGGATGCTCGGGTGGTGGATCTCGGCCTGGAAAACACCCGCATCACGGGCGGCAACCTCACCGGTGCGGTTGTGGGGCAGAACTACGGCACCGTGGCCAAGTGTTTCAGTAGTGGTACTGTGCGCGGTCTTGATGTTGTCGGCGGACTGGTGGGCGAGAATGCTGGCAATGTGATCGACTGCTACGTGACCGGTTCTGTCGGCGGTCGAAACCGCATTGGCGGCCTCATCGGCGGCAATGCCATCACGCCAAGCCGAGGGCCAGATGTTCCCGGCAGCGTTCGCAATTGCTATACTCTCGCCTCTGTTTCGGCCGAGCAGGTGTTTGGCGCGCTCGTCGGCCACCCCGATTGCGGAGACATCGTGAACAGTTACTACCGCTTGCCCCAGGATCCCGAGATCATCGACAGCGAGTTCTGCGAGGGTCTGACCGAGAGCCAGATGAAGGATCAACAATCCTTCCTCGACTGGGACTTCGAGAATGTCTGGATGATCTATGAAGGTGCAGACTCTCCCCGCCTACGCTGGGAGAACCACGCGTACCCCGGCGAGAATTAAGGGGGTCCCGTACTTCTTCTGTGGGCCAATGGGTGATTGAGACGGCTGGACGCCTGGGATTGGAGTCGGCGTTGCGGCCCAGAGGCCGCCCTGAAAAAAGTACCGAACCCCTTCAATTTAGGACAAACCTGCAGCCGAGCGCTGCTTTCTGGGGTGTGTGTCTCTCAAATTGGTGCCAATCTGACAGCCTGATCCTGCCCTTCTGAGCCCTCCTTTGGGCGCAAAAACCGCGATAATGCGCTTGTATGGTCGGTTTTGTGTTTCTGGCACGCCGTTTGCAAATCTACTCTGTCGGCACACGATTGTGCCATGCAACGTTGCAATTGCGAATACTGAAATCATCAGTGACAACAGAAGACAGAAGCGATAAACGCATAGGAGGTATGACCATGATCCTTGCACCATTTTGCCGAACGAAAGAGGCTCCTTTGGGCCGGTTGAATAGTCAGATGGACGATTTGTTCGAGGGGTTCTTCCGAGGTCTTGAGCGGCCCACCGCGCGCCACACCGCCTGGCCGGCCCTGGACGTGGCCGAGCAGGACGAGGCGCTCGTGGTTCGCGCCGAAGTCCCGGGCTGCGACCCCGAAGACATCGAGATTTCCGTCTCGGGCAACACGCTGACCATCAGTGGTCAGAAGAAGGAGCGCAAAGAAGAGAAGGACAAGGGCTACTACCACGTGGAAAGCGTCTCGGGCAAGTTCCGCCGCGAGGTGAACCTGCCGACCGACGTGGACAACTCGAAGGTGGAGGCGACGTACAAGAACGGCGTCCTGTCCATCCATCTGCCCAAGGCCGAGATCAGTAAGGCCGTGAAGGTCCAGATCAACAACTAAGCATCCGTTCGTTGTGAAATGACGCAGAGCCGCCTGTGCCCACCCCGCATAGGCGGCCTGCCGCTTTCCATCGACGCCCCCTTCTCACCCTTCAAACGCTTGAACCCTGATACCCTCTGACCCTTTGGCCTCCCATCTCCGGTCTGATTCTCTTGACCTCCATCATCGATGCTTCACCAAGAAGAAAAGTACCGCCCATCTTCAATTCCCCGCTACAATATCATGAAACATGTGCGTTTGACTGGGATCATAGAGGTAGACGGCCCATGGCAAGAGATTTGACCATCCAGACGATCCGGCAGGCGCAGGCCGGGAGTATGCAGAGTCTGTCGGCGGTGGCCGAACAGGTCCGGCCGAAGGTCTATACCTATATCTACCGTCTCACCCTGGACTACCATCTAGCCCAAGATCTTACGCAGGAGACGATCCTGGAGATGATCAAAGCCCTTCCTCAGCTTGAGGTGCCTCGTGTCAGTGGTTTCTGGGGCTGGGTGCACCGCACGGCCCTCGGCAAGGTGCAGCACCATTTTCGGCCCCAGGGGGCCCGACGCCTGGCAAAGAAAACGACCTCCAACAGGTCCACGCTGGAGTCCCGTACTGCCGATTGTGGCAACGCCATGGATGCCATCATTCGCGAAGAGAGCAGGAATGTGGTGCTGGGCGCCATGAAGGCCATCGAATTCAAGTACCGCAATGTTCTGGTCCTGCGCTGTTTCGATAACCTGTCCTATGGCCAGATTGCTGGGATCCTGGGCGGTAGTGAACTCAAGGCCCGACTGCTGTTCTTCCGGGCCAAGCACTCTCTGAAGGGTCAACTGGAACGACGCGGCTTCAAGCGTGAATCTCTGCTGGCCGCCCTGACGATGTACGCCGGCTTGACCGCGGGCACCGGAGAAAAAGCGGTCGCCGGCGAAGTGGTTCTGGCCAGTTCCCTGGAAACGGGGTTGGGCTCTGGCTTGGCAGGCCTGCTGACTGTCAGAACGGCGATCGCCGCGGCGTGCGTATTGATCGTTGCCGGCTTTGCGGCCAGTAGGATCAGACCCGCATCCCCTGAGGCAGCTAGGGAGGAATACTACAGCACGCTGTATACCCACCTGTATCCCCTGTTGGATCACGAGGAATTTGCGGCACCATCCCGCGTGATCGATGCCAACGATCCCGATCGAGACGGATTTCTGCTGGTGGAGCAGACCTTTCCTGAGTCACCGCGGCAACGACTCCAAACGGATCAAATCACTATCGATCTGGCGAACCAGTTGCGTATGGGCCCCGCATTGCCCAAAGACCATTGGATCGAACTCGGCTTTGACGGACCGATTCGGGACGGTTCCGGGCCTGATCTGCTACTGAGGGTGCAGGGTTGCCGCAGCCTTATTCGCGTTCTTGTGACGGACGGCGCCGGTAGGGTGCACGAGCTGCGCCGGCCCCAGTGTCTGCGGCGGGGGGTCTGCAGGAGAGAGCACGTCCTCGACTTCGATCTGAACGGACTGGATCTGCCCTTCGAGCCGTGTGGGGTGCGGGTGTTGGGAGCTATCGACTGGGGACCCTTCGGCGGCATTCGATTCTATTCAGCGCGGGCACGCATCCAGGAGTAGGGCCGGGTCCCTGTGCCCGCCCATATGATCGACCGGAGAGAGGGCGGGCGCGGGGACCGGCCCCCACTTTCTCTGAAACAAATCTCTTTTTGCGGGATGATCAGAAGTAGTCGCAGTCATTGTCTTGGCGGAAGGAGAATACTGATGGCGTTCAAAAGACTCACCACGGCTTGGATTGTGCCCTTGCTCTGGGCGGGATGTTCTCAGGCAGGTGCGGAACCGTTTGCCAAAGGACCGTATCTTGGGCAGGCTCCGCCGGGAGGTACGGCCCAGGTCTTTGCCTCCGGATTGATCTGCGACACACGATCGCACATGGGAGAAGCCCACGGGCACTTCTCGGCCGATGGCAACATCTTCTGTTTTGACCGGCGTGGGTATGTCTATATCACCGAGAACACGGACCAGGGCTGGACGGCGCCGCAGCGAATACAGAGTGTTCCCTGGAGGACTTGGTCATGCTGCCTGTCTTCAGATGCCAACAGCATCTACTTCATGTACAGCGATGACCCGGCGAAACGCTACCATCCGTTGCGCTGCGAACGAACGTCTGATGGATGGTCAGATCCGCAGGAAGTGGGACCCATCTTCAACTACTCGGGAGCCTATGCTGGATTCTCATTGGCGGACAATAACAATATCTACCTCTTTCGTTCCAAGCCAAAGGGCGGCGGCCCCGGAGGCGGGATCTTTCTCGCTCCGTATGAGAACGACACCTGGCCTCGACTCGTCAAGCTCCCCCAGGTGGGCACCTTTCCAGGCATTGCCCCGGATGAGTCGTTTATGGTATTCACCGCCATTCGACCGGGCGGACTGGGCGCCACGGACCTGTACCTGACCCTGCATATGCCCGATGGCACGTGGTCCGAACCTCGGAACATGGGCCGTCGGATCAATTCTGCGTATTACGAATTCGGGGCTCGAATCTCGCCGGACAAGAAGTACATGTTCTTCACCCGCAGTAACGGGTGGTACGAGAATGCGGATCGCGACACGTCCGACATTCTCTGGGTGCAGCTCAAGGAACATCTACCCGAATCCCACAGATAGCCCGAGGGAGTATCAAGCGAGTGACAAGGAGATCTGTTATGAAACAGATGACGACAAGAATTGTTTGGCTCGTGGCTTGTTTAGGAGTCGGCACTGTTGGCTTGTGCGCAGAACCCTTTGCCAAGGGGCCCTATTTGGGACAGACCCAGCCCGGTTCTACGGCCCAGGTCTTTGCTCCCGGACTCATCTGTCACAGCGAACCACGCTGGTGGGAAGCCAACGGGACGTTCTCTGCGGATGGCAACACCTTTTGTTTTCAACGAGTCAGTGGTATTTTCATCACAGAAAACACGGACCAGGGCTGGACAACTCCTGAGCTTATAAAAAGTATTCCAGCGAATACGTATTCGCCCTGGTCGGCCTGTCTGTCTCCGGATGCCAATAGTATCTTCTTTACGAGAGCCTTGGTGAAACCGTTGTCCAAACGCAATCTATATCGTTGCAATCGAACCGCACGTGGATGGGACAAGCCGCAGGAACTCGGACCGCCACTCAGTTCTTCGGACAAGGACATTTCATGCTCGATAGCAGCGAATAGTAATATCTACCTCTGTTCCGGACGCCAGAGGTGGGAAGAAGGAAGCTGGATATGGGTCGTTCCTTCTGTGGGCAATACATGGACCCGGGCCGCACGTATCATTTTGGATTACGGACCCCTACGAACGTGCTCTCCAGGGATTGCCCCGGATGAGTCATTTATCGTGTTCTACTCTATTAAACCGGGAGCACGGGGCGGAACGGAAACGAACCTGTACCTAACCTTGCGACGGCCCGATGGGTCCTGGACCAAACCCCGGAATATGGGGCCTCGAATTAATTCCGGGTATTATGAACACGGACCGAGAATCTCACCGGACAAGAAATACCTGTTCTTCAACCGCAGCAACGGCTGGGATCCGAGGATCGACAGCGTGCATTCGGATATCTGCTGGTTGGAACTCAAGGAATATCTACCCGAATCCCATCGATAGCCTGAAGGCATAGTGCACGGGCAAAGGGCCCCTATGAATAGGAGATCTGTTATGAAGCAGATAACGGAGAACATTGTTTGGCTCGCAGCCTTTTTAGGGATTGGTTCCATCCAGGTATTGGCAGAGCCCTTTGCCACGGGACCGTACCTGGGACAAACCCCGCCCGGATCCACGGCTCAGGTCTTTGCCCCGGGACTGATCTGTAATACCGGAAAACACCCATGGGAAGCCAACGGGACTTTCTCTGCGGATGGCAACACCTTTTGTTTTAACCGGCGTAGTGGTATTTTCATCACAGAAAACACGGAGCAGGGCTGGACAACTCCTGAGCTTATAAGAAGTATTCCAGCGAATACGTATCGGCCCTGGTTGGGCTGTCTGTCTCCGGATGCCAATAGTATTTTCTTTACGAGAGCCGGGATAAAACCGGTGTCCAAACGCAATCTATATCGCTGCATTCGAACGCCAAGTGGATGGGCCGAACCACAGCAACTTGGACCGCCAGTTAGCTCTCCGTCCCCCGAACTTACCTGCTCTATAACAGCGAATAATAATATCTACTTCATGCGTGGAGATCCCGGCCGCGGAATTTTTTATGCCCCTTATGAGAACAATACATGGCCCCGGATCATCAAACTCTCTGTGAGCGGGCACGATCCGGGAATTGCCCCGGATGAATCCTTTATGGTGATCGCCAACAAGGATGAACCGGGAGGGTATGGGCATCAAGACCTGTACCTGATCCTACGTTTGCCGGATGGAACCTGGTCCAAACCTCGGAATCTTGGCCCTAAGATTAATTCTACGTATATTGAATTCGGAGCGAGAATCTCCCCGGACAAGAAGTACCTGTTCTTCAACCGCAGCAACGGCTGGGATCCAAGGATCTACAGCGTGTGTTCGTATATCTACTGGGTTGAACTTAAGGAATATCTACCCGAATCCTATCGATAGTCTGAGGGAATATCAAGCGAGCGAAAAGGAGATCTGTTATGAAGCGGAGGACGAAGAACGTTGTTTGGCTTGTGGCTATCTTAGGAACTAACACCATTGGCCTGTGCACAGAACCGTTTGCCAAGGGACCTTACCTGGGACAAACCCCGCCCGGATCCACGGCTCAGGTCTTTGCCCCCGGACTCATCAGCGATACTCGGCCGAAAACGTGGGAGGCCTTTGGGACCTTCTCGGCAGATGGGAATACCTTTTGCTTTCATCAAAACAGGGGTGTCTTCATCACAGAAAACACAGACCAGGGCTGGACTGTGCCGAAGCGTATAGACGTTATTAGAGAGAATCAAAGGTCGGCTTGGTCGCCCTGTCTGTCTCCGGATGGCAATGCGATTTACTACAGTATCGGCAACCCACGCGTGGAAGGCCCCAGCGATCTGTTTCGTTGCAGTCGAACTGCGCGCGGATGGGCCATGCCGCAGAGACTGGGACCGCCACTTAGTTCTGGGTCCTGGGAGTTCACCTTCTCTCTGGCAGCGAATAACAATTTCTACCTCTCTTCCGGTCGCAAGGGCAAACACGAAAGCAACACGTTGTCGGTCGCCCCTTTTGTGGACAACACCTGGCCCCGGGCGAACCCTATCTCATTCAATCACCAGGCGGCCGATCCAGGCATTGCCCCGGACGAGTCCTTTATGGTATTCACCGCCAAGGATGTACCGGGAGGTTATGGGCATCGGGACCTGTATTTAACCCTGCGCTTGCCGGATGGTACCTGGTCCAAACCTCGCAATCTGGGCCCGCGCATTAACTCAACCTATATTGAACACGGCCCCAGAATCTCACCCGATAAGAAGTGCCTGTTTTTCACCCGTAGCGATGGCTGGGATCCAAGAAAACACAGCGCGGATATCTACTGGGTCGAACTCAAGGAGCATCTTCCCGAATCCCATAGATAGTCCAAAGGCATATCAAGCGAGTGAAAAGGAATGAGTCGGATGTTCAAATCAGAAACCACAAGAAGGCAAATAGACTCTCTCCTATTCATCCTCAGTCTTTCCTTAACAAGTGTAACATGCGCTTCAGATGAGGACTCATTCTGGCCCCAGTTTCATGGGCCGAATCGAGATAATATCTCCACGGAACAGGGACTCTTGAAGGAATGGCCCGTGAATGGCCCACCGCTAATATGGACGACCAGAGGGCTGGGACATGGATTCTCCAGCATCTCCATTGCCGATGGAATGATTTACACCGCCGGTAGCATTGGTAAGCACACAGTTATCATCGCCTTAAACTTAGACGGCAAAATTGTGTGGCAAGTGAAAAACGGCAAGTCCTGGACTGGAGCCCATCCCGGTTCCCGTGGGACCCCTACCATCGATGGCGACAGATTGTTTCATCAAAGTCCTCTTGGAAATCTTATCTGCCTGAATGCAAAAACCGGAGACATAATTTGGGAGTTCAACATTATTGAGGAATTCAAAAGCAAGGTTCCTCGATGGGCCTTATCTGAATCCTTATTGGTTGACGGCGATCATCTCATTTCATGTCCGGGCGGTCCGCAAACCTGTATGGTCGCGCTTGACAAAACCAATGGATCGGTTGTTTGGAAAGCGCCCAGTACAGGAGAATGGGCCGGCTATGCCTCTCCGGCTTTGTTTGAGTATGAGGGGCTGCGCATTATAACAACACTGACTGCCAAGAGTATGATCGGCGTGAATGCCGACACCGGTGAATTGCTATGGCGCGTCAAACACGAAACGTATTATGACGAAAACATAATGAAGCCCATTTTCCACGATGGAGAGGTCTTTATAAGTACCGTGGTGGTGGGCTCCGTCAAATGGAGAGTGAATGTCAAAGATGGCAAGGCCTCGCTCAAAGAAATATGGCGTACACAGCACCTCGACAGTCATCACGGTGGAGTCATCTTGGTCAATGAAAATCTCTATGGTTCGAGCACCGTCCGCAACAGTCTCGGGCGGGGTTTGTCCCAAGAATTGGTTTGTCTGGACTGGAAAACCGGCCGGATAAGATATGCGGATAAGTGTGCAAAAGTATCGCTCACATACGCCGATGGAATGTTCTACGCACTCAGCATAGACGGTGTTATGGGTCTTGTTCAACCCACGCCTATGGGACACAAGCTAGTCCGCCACTTCAAAATTCCCAAGGGCGGAAAAGGAAAGAGTTGGGCGCATCCCGTGGTCTGTGGCGGCAGGCTCTATATACGTCACGGCAGGTTCCTATATGCATACCGCTTAAGGTAGAAACCGGCCTTATTCTTGTCTATGTGTGGGCAGAACCGCACTGCAAAAAGGGAGACCGACTATGAAGCAGAGAGGATATGCTAAGCATTGGGTTCTGGCTATTGCTTGGTGGGCCAGCAGTACCGTATGTGCAGAGCCCTTTGCCAAGGGCCCGTACCTGGGACAAACCCCGCCCGGATCCACGGCTCAGGTCTTTGCCCCAGGACTGATCAGCGATACGCGCCCGGTAACAAGTGAGTGCGGGGGGACCTTCTCTGCGGATGGAAACGCGTTCTGCTTCACCCGTTGTTATATGCGTGGTTCTCGACTAATCGGGGGTGTTCATATCACAGAAAACTCTGACCAGGGCTGGACAGCACCGAAGCTCGTAGAAAGTATTAAAGAGAGCGGAATACCAGCCTGGGGACCCTGTCTGTCTCCGGATGCCAATAGTATTTACTTCACCTACGCCTTGGTGCAGCCGTTATCAAAACGCAATCTCTATCGTTGCGATCGAACAGCCCAGGGCTGGGGCGTACCACAGGTACTCGGACCACCGCTCAGTTCATGTCGAGAGTTAACCTGCTCGATAGCAATGAATAATAGTATTTACTTCGGTTCCGGACGCGAAGGGGGGCCCACAAAAAGTTTGATATGGTTTGCACCGTTTGTTAACAACACATGGCCCCGGGCCATCAATCATTCTGTGGTAGGGGGCGATCCCGGCATTGCTCCTGATGAATCATTTATGGTATTCACCGACCTGAATCTACCGGGAGGTTACGGAAAGCGGGACATCTATCTTGCCCTGCGTTTACCGGATGGCACCTGGTCCAAACCGCGAAATTTGGGCCCACGCATTAATTCGGCCTACTTTGAACATAGCCCAAGGATCTCTCCGGATAAAAAGTTCCTTTTCTTCACCCGTGCTAACGGTTGGGATCCAAGAAAACATAACGCGGATATCTACTGGGTTGCACTCAAGGAATACCTACCCGAATCCCACAGATAGGCTGAAGGCATGTCAAGCGAGTGAAAAGGAGATCTGTTATGGAGCAGATAATGAAGAACATTGTTTGGCTTGTGGCTTGTTGGGGAGTCGCTACTATTGGCTTGTGCGCCGAGCCCTTCGCCAAGGGACCGTACCTGGGACAAACCCCGCCTGGATCCACACCTCAGGTCTTTGCCCCAGGACTGATCTGCGATATCGGGGCGCACCAGGGGGAATCCCATGGGACCTTCTCGGCTGATGGCAACACCTTTTGTTTTTACCGGAATTTTTATGTTTATATCACCGAAAACACAGACCAAGGTTGGACAAGGCCCAAGCGTGTAAAGAGCATTCCATACAAGGTGTGTTCGCCCTGTCTGTCTCCTGATGCCAATAGTATCTACTTCAATCAAAGACTCTATCCGTCCAGACGCTGGAGTCCTCGTCGCTGCATGCGCACGTCCCAAGGATGGTCTTTGCCGCAGGAATTAGGACCACCCTTAACCGACTCGGGGGCCTCGGGTGGATTCTCTTTGGCAGCGGACAACAGTATCTACTTCCACAGCAACAAGATACCATACGGACGAAGCCCTTTTCTGGTTGCCCCTTTTGTGGACAACACCTGGGCCCAAGCTATAACGATCCGTTTGGAGGTGGGCAACATAAGAGGCCACAGTCCGGGAATTGCCCCGGATGCGTCCTTTATGGTGGTCTACTCCATTCAACCGGGAGCACCGGGCGGAACGGAAACGGACCTGTACCTCACCCTGCGACAGCCGAATGGGTCCTGGTCAGAACCTCGGGATATGGGCCCCAAGATTAACACGGGGTCTTTTGAATACCTTTCGAGAATCTCACCGGACAAGAAATACATGTTCTTCAGCCGCGGTAACGGGTGGGCGGAGAATTCGAGTCGCGACACGTGCGACATCTACTGGGTCGCACTCAAGGAATATCTACCCGAATCCTATCGATAGGCCAGCCGTAGGGACAGGTCCCCGTGCCTGTCCGTTCTCTATGCCGGGATAAGGGCAGCCACGGGGAGCCGCCCCTACGGAATATTTATGCCAGGAGACTTATAATGAAACAGACAACGAAAAAAATAGTCTGGTTTGTGGCTTTCTTAGGAATTAACACCATTGGCCTATGCACAGAACCGTTTGCCAAGGGACCTTACCTGGGACAAACCCCGCCCGGATCCACGGCCCAGGTCTTTGCCCCCGGACTGATCAGCGATACGCGGCCGCAAATGTGGGAATCCCACGGAACATTCTCTGCGGATGGAAACACATTTTGTTATCTACGTTGTCCTATCCGTCTTTCTCCCCGAGCCGGGGGTGTTTTCATCATAGAAAACACAAACCAGGGCTGGACAGCACCTGAGCTCATAGAAAGCATGGGAGAGTATTCGCCTTGGTCGCCCTGTCTGTCTCCGGATGCCAATAGCATCTACTTTGTGAAAACCTTACCGCAGCCCAAACGCGATCTATATCGCTGCGATCGGACGCCACAGGGCTGGGCCGTACCACAGGTACTCGGACCGCCGCTCAGTTCTCCATCCCCCGAGATTAGCTGCTCTATAGCCGCGAATAACAGTATCTACTTCGGTTCTATCCGCAAGGGGGGACCATTCGGAGGAATAAGCATTATATTCGCCGCCCCTTTTGTGGACAACACCTGGCCGCAGGTTACCTATATCTCTATGCACAACCAACAGGAGGGCCGTCCGGCCGATCCAGGCATTGCTCCGGATGAATCGTTTATGGTATTCACCGCCATAAATCTACCGGGAGGTTATGGGCATCGGGACATCTATCTAACCCTGCGTTTGCCGGATGGCACCTGGTCCAAACCTCGAAATCTGGGCCCTAAGATTAATTCTACCTACATTGAACAGAGCCCAAGGATCTCTCCGGACAAGAAGTACCTGTTCTTCACCCGCAGCGACGGCTGGGATCCAAGAAAATACAGCGCGGATATCTACTGGGTTGAACTCGGGGATTATTTGCCCGAATCCTATAGATAGCTTGAAGGCATATCAAGCGAGTGAGAAGGAGAGCTGTCATGAAACGGATAACGAGAACAATCGTTTGGCTCGCAGCCTTCTTGGGGATGGGTTCCATCGGCCTAGGCGCCGAACCGTTTGCCAAGGGACCTTACCTGGGACAGACCCCACCCGGATCCACGGCTCGGATCTTTGCGCCCGGACTGATCAGCGATAGGCGGCCGCATACTTCGGAAGCCTGGGGGACCTTCTCGGCGGATGGCAATACCTTTTGTTTTTGCCGGGGGAATATTTATATCACGGAAAACACGGATAAGGGCTGGACAGAGCCTAAGCGTATAAAAGGTATTCCAAAGATACCAGTGTGTTGTTATCTGTCTCCGGATGCCAATACGATCTACTTCAATTGCAGATACGATCCGACCAAAAACTACAGTCTTCATCGCTGCACGCGTACGCCCCAGGGATGGTCTTTGCCGCAAAAAATAGGACAACCCTTCAGCTCCTGGGGGCAACATGGCGGATTCACCGTGGCAGCGAATCACAGTATCTACTTTTGGAGCCGCAAGATACCAGCCGAACAATGCCATTTTATGGTTGCCCCTTTTATAGACAACACCTGGGCCCAACCTATACAGATCCCTGTGGAGCAGGGTAACCTATGGTGCTGTCATCCGGGCATTGCCCCGGATGAATCCTTTATCGTGTTCTACTCCATTGCACCGGGCGCACGAGGCGGAACACCAACGGACCTGTACCTAACCCTGCGCCGAGCCGATGGCACCTGGACCAAACCTCGGAATATGGGTCCTCGAATTAATTCCCGGCGGTATCATGAATGGGGAGCCAGTATCTCTCCGGACAAGAAATATTTGTTCTTCAACCGCTCGAACGGATGGGGTGGCAATTCCAATAGCGATAGCGCGGACATCTACTGGGTGGCACTCAAGGAGCATCTACCTGAAGCTTATAGATAACAATATGAAAACCGCGGCTTCCCTGGAGCAAATTCAGCCGCGCTAGCGGCATAAAACTATTCAGGAAAACAGCGGCTTCCTTTATCAACATGTAACTGCGATAGCAGTATTCAAAATGGTTAAAGAATATCCAATAATAAAGTGTCAAATCTTTAATCAGGATTTGACACCAACCTACTTCATCATTGGATGTGCGTGGTAATCTAAACAATACTTGGACGAAAAAACGAAAGGAGACTACTAAGATGCTTAAAAATAAAATTTATTGGATTGGAACCTTGGTTTGGGTGATCAGTGTACCCGTCTCAGCCAGCCCCTTTGCCAAAGGCCCTTACCTGGGACAAACGCCCCCCGGCCCGATTGCCCAGGTCTTTGCCCCCGGACTGATCAGCGATACGCGCCCGAATACGTATGAATGCAATGGAACATTCTCCGCGGATGGCAACACCTTTTGTTATCGCAAACGACGCACTATTTATATCACAGAAAACACCAAACAGGGCTGGACAGTACCGAAGCTCGTAGAAAGCATCGAAAAGAGTGAACTTGTGGCTTGGGGCCCCTGTTTGTCTCCGGATGCCAATAGCATTTACTTTACCTACGCCAATGTGAACCCCATATCCAAACGTAATATCTATCGTTGCGATCGAACAACCCACGGTTGGACCATGCCTTTGGCGCTTGGCCCCCCACTCAGTTCATCGTATAAAGAATATACTTGTTGCATCGCTGCGAACAACAGTATTTACTTTGGCTCCGCACGCAAGGGAGATTCATGGGGACCAAGTCTCATATGGGTCGCCCCTTATGCAAACAACACCTGGCAGCCGGCTACTCATATCTCTTTGCACAATCAACAAGATGGCAGTCTCAGTGATCCAGGCATTGCCCCGGATGAATCGTTTATGGTATTCACCGCCTTAAACCTACCGGGAGGTTATGGGAAACGGGATCTGTACCTAACTCTGCGCTTGCCGGATGGTAGCTGGTCCAAATTTCGAAATCTTGGCCCGCGTATTAATTCGAGCTACTTTGAACACAGCCCGAGGATCTCTCCGGACAAGAAGTACCTGTTCTTCACACGCAGCACCGGCTGGGGTCCCAGAGACAGTGCGGATATCTACTGGGTGGCACTCAAGGAGCATTTGCCCGAAACCCATAGATAGCCTGAAGGGACGCCAAGCGAGTGAACAGGAGATCTGTCATGAAGCAGATAACGAAGAACATTGTTTGGCTTGTGGCTTGTTGGGGAGTCGCTACTATTGGCATGTGCGCCGAGCCCTTTGCCAAGGGACCGTACCTGGGACAAACCCCGCCTGGATCCACACCTCAGGTCTTTGCCCCGGGACTTATCAGCGATACGCGGCCCCACCAATTGGAGCTCTGGGGGAATTTCTCGACTGATGGCAATACCTTTTGCTTTAACCGGAACGGGTATGTTTTCATCACGGAAAACACGGATCAGGGCTGGGCAAAGCCTAGGCGCGCAAGGAGTGTTCCATCAGCGACAACGTATAGCTCTGTGTCTCCGGATGCCAATAGTATCTACTTCAATTACTGTTACAATTACCGCAAAAATTCATCCAAACACTACAGTCGTCATCGCTGCATACGCACGTCCCAGGGGTGGTCTTCGCCGCAGAAACTACTGGAACCATCACTCGACTTTAGCGGTGCATTCTCTTTAGCGGCGAACAACAATTTCTACTTCGTGTCCGAGCCCTTTGGACCACACAAAAAGGGCGGTATATTTTGTGCCCCTTTTGTGGATAACACTTGGCCCCGGGTCGATCATACCTCCTTGAATCTCCCGGCGGCAGATCCGGGTATTGCCCCGGATGAGTCGTTTATGGTGGTCACCACCATGAATCAGCCGGGAGGGTATGGGCGGCGAGACCTGTACCTGACCCTGCATTTGCCGGATGGCACCTGGTCCACACCGAAGAATATGGGCCCTCGAATCAACTCGGCCTATTTTGAATACAGCCCTAGAATTTCACCTGACAAGAAGTACCTCTTCTTCACCCGCGCGGACGGATGGGCTGGCTATGGCGGCCCTGGAGATACAGGTGATATCTACTGGGTAGCACTCAAGGAGTATCTCCCCGAATCCCATCGCTAGGCTGACGGCATATCAACCGAGCACATAGGAGGTCTGCTATGAAGCGGACAAAGAATCAGATTGTGACGCTCATGGTTTTCGTGGGGATTGGCGTCATCCAGGCGTTCGCAGAACCCTTTGCCAAGGGGCCTTACCTGGGACAGACCCCGCCCGGCTCCACGGCTCGGATCTTTGCCCCCGGACTGATCAGCGATAGGCAGCCACATACGTGGGAAGCCTGGGGGACCTTCTCGGCGGATGGCAACACCTTTTGTTTTTGCGACGGGCATATTCAGATCACAGAAAACACGGATCAGGGCTGGACAGCGCCTAAACGTGTAAAGGGTATTCCAGACATGTCGACGTGCTGCTATCTATCTCCGGATGCCAATACGATCTACGTCAATTGCAGATACGATCCGACCAAACACTACAGTTTTTATCGCTGCACGCGTACGTCCCAGGGATGGTCTTTGCCGCAGGAATTCGGACCACCCTTCAGCTCATGGAGGAAAGGTGTTGGATTCTCTGTGGCAGCGAATAACAGTATCTACTTCAACAGCAACAAGATAACAGACGGACAATGCCGTTTTATGGTTGCCCCTTTTGTAGACAACACCTGGGCCCAACCTACAAAGATCCCTGTGGAGCAGGGTAACTTATGGTGCTGCCATCCGGGCATTGCCCCGGATGAATCCTTTATCGTGTTCTACTCCATTGAACCGGGAGCACAAGGCGGAACACCAACGGACCTGTACCTTACCCTGCGAGGAGCCGATGGCACCTGGACCAAACCTCGGAATATGGGTCCTCGAATTAATTCCCGGCGGTATTATGAATGGGGAGCCAATATCTCACCGGACAAGAAGTACCTGTTCTTCACCCGCTCGAACGGGTGGGGTGGCAATTCTAATAGCAACAGCGCGGACATCTACTGGGTTGCACTCAAAGACTATCTGCCTGAATCCTACAGATAGCCTGTAGGGACAACGGAGCCCTATGAAAAGGAGACCTGTTATGAAGCAGATGAAGAATCAGATGGTGACGCTCATGGTCTTCTTGGGGATTGGTTCCATCCAGGCATCAGCAGAGCCTTTCGCCAAGGGACCTTACCTGGGACAAACCCCGCCCGGATCCACTGCTCAGGTCTTTGCTCCAGGACTGATCAGCGATATTCGGCCGCAAACGTGGGAGTCCTGTGCGACCTTCTCTGCGGATGGAAACACATTTTGTTTTCTGCGAGTCGGGGGCTTCTTCATCACAGAAAACACCAGCCAGGGCTGGACAGCGCCTAAGCTCATAAAAAGTATTAGAGCCAATCAACCGGCAGCTTGGGGGCCCAGTCTGTCTGCGGATGCCAATAGCATCTACTTCACCAGAGCCGTGGGCCCGGTGTCCAAGTGCAATATGTATCGCTGCAATCGAACAGCACGTGGATGGGCCAAACCGCAGGCACTCGGACCGCCACTAAGTTCCCCGGCCTATGAAGTTACCTGCTCTATAGCCGCGAACAACAGTATGTATTTCGGTTCCAAACGCAAGTATAACAAAATTCGGATATGGTTCGCCCCTTTTGTGGACAACACCTGGGCCCGGGCTGAACAGATATTTTTGGATCACCCCCACGCAGGCGATCCAGGCATTGCCCCGGATGAGTCCTTTATGGTATTCACCTCCATAAATCTACCGGGAGGTTATGGACACCGGGACATCTATCTAACCCTGCGCTTGCCGGATGGAACTTGGTCCAAACCGCGCAATCTGGGCCCGCGGATTAACTCCACCTACGTTGAACATAGCCCAAGGATCTCTCCGGACAAGAAGTACCTGTTCTTCACCCGCAGTAACGGCTGGGATCCAAGAAAACACAGCGCGGATATCTACTGGGTTGCACTCAAGGAATATCTTACAGAAACCAAAACCCGATAGACAGCAAGGGCGGCCGATACCTGTGCCAAGTGAAACGTGGCGATGGGTATGAACGTGTGCAGTGCGTCAATCTGGATGTCGAACCTGCCGGGCTTGGCGGCGTAGGCAATAGCTGACAGTTATGACAATTGGACTCTTGCCGGGAGGTTGAGACCGCTATGGCAAAGCTACAGGTGGTATTCTACAGCATGTATGGGCACGTCCATCGGCTGGCTCAGGCCGTCGCCGAGGGAGCAGGCGAGATTCCGGATACACAGGTCCAGTTGCTCCAGGTGCCCGAACTGATCCCTGACGAAAAGTTGGAGAAAGCGGGTGCCGCCCAGGCGCGGGCGGCTTTTGCCGACGTGCCCATCGCGGCGCCGGCGCAACTGGCCGAGGCGGACGCCATTATCTTCGGGACCCCCACCCGTTTCGGGAACATGTGCGCCCAGATGCGCAATTTCCTCGACCAGACCACACAACTCTGGCTCAACGGCGCTCTGGTCGGCAAGGTGGGCAGCGTGTTTGTCAGCACGGCCAGTCAGCATGGGGGCCAGGAGACGACGATTACGAGCTTCCACACGACGTTGCTCCATCACGGCATGATCATCGTTGGGGTCCCCTACGCCGAGCCGCGCCTGCTGAATATGGACGAGATCAGTGGAGGCACCCCCTACGGCGCCTCGACGCTGGCCAAGGGCGACGGGTCCCGCCTGCCCTCAGAGAACGAACTGGCCATCGGGCGGTTCCAGGGCCGCCACGTCGCCGAGATCACCCAGCGTTTGGTCGGCTCGTGACGTGGGACCCTGAAGCCGTGTGTTGCCACGTGCCACGGCGCGCTATCAGACATAGCCACCGAAGGCGATGACAGCACCCAGGGCGACTGCTGCAAGCGTCGTGGAGGCGAGAACCCACTTCTGCGCCCGGGTGGTAGGTGGGGCGCCCCGACGCCTCTGGCAGCGGAGGGCTACGAGCAGGGCAAACGCCAGTAAGAGCATGAGCTTCATCTTCTCATCCTTTCATCTCGATAGGGTGTCTGTTCGTCTGACCAGGCGACCTTCAACGTGAAGGTGGCTTTTCGTCAAGTAGTGCTCCCCCAGCGCCGTCTTGCGACAGACGAACGAGAAAAAGTGGTGGGATGCCTCTGCTGAACCATTGCAATGGGATGGCTGGTTTTCGTATGATGGAGGTTACGGCGTGTGCCGGGTCGCAGAGGAGACTCCCGTCTGGCAGAGTGCAACGGAGGGTAGAGAGCATGATCAAGTTTGCCTGTTCGAATTGCAGCAAATCGATCCGCGTCGACGACAAGTATGCGGGCAAGAAGGGCAAGTGTCCCAAGTGCGGCTCCGCGCTGGTCGTGCCGGAGCGATCGACCCTCATCGAGTTCCACTGTGACGGATGCGGCGCCAAGATCAAGGTCCCGGAACGCCACGCGGGCAAGAAGGGCAAGTGCCCCAAGTGCCAGGCGCCCATTGTGGTGCCGGCGTTGGCCGAAGCGCCCGTCGAGCCGGAGATCGCGCCTGAGCCTGAAGCGCCGATTGCGCCGGAGATCCCGCCCGAACCGGATCTGTTCGATGAGCCGGCCGCAGACGAAGAACTCTACGAAGAGCCAGCGCCGGCGCCGCGCCCGGCGGCCGGTCTGGATCGGCGCCTGGTGATTGCCCTTATCGGCGTCGTGGTCGTCGCGATCGTGGCCACCATTGGCTTGGTGATCTTCTTACGCTCCGGGGCATCGGAACCAACGGTCGCGCCGAGCCCGCGCCGCCAGACCGCCGGGACCGAGGCGCCGCCCGCGCCGGCTCCCGCCGAGGAGACGACTGTCGAGGAAGCGCCTGTTGAGTCTCCCGTAACGCCGGTAGCGAATGGTGCGGCGACGCTGCAATTTGCCCCGCGCCCGGGCGAGAAGCAGACCCGGCGCGTGACCACGCGTGCGGCTATCTCCGCCGAGCAGATGGGCCAGCAGCAGGAAGTGGTGAGTACGCAGTCTTTGACGGTCGATCTCGAAGCCAGAGAGGCGAATCCCGACGGGACGATCCCCGTCAGAGTCACACTGGCGCAGATCCAGGTGAAGACGGAGATAGGGGGTGTACTGCAGGGCGAGTATGATTCAGCCAAACCCGATAGCGAGGGCGCCTTGATGGCGCGGTTCTACGTGCCTTTCGTCGGGAAGCGCTTTACGATCGGCGTGTCCCGTCAGGGCGAGATCATCGACTCGGGCCTGGACGAGTTGTTTCTGGCCGCGGCGGTCGATCTCATGGAAACCGAAGACGACATGATGCGCGAGCAACTCAAGGACCGAGCTGCGGCTGCCATTGAAAAGCAGGACCAGCGTTTGGGCTCGCGTCGGGAGCGCACCATGGGGCTGAAGAAGCAATTGGAGGCGTTTCCTTTCATCAATCGCGAAAAGGTCCGCAGTGTCCTGGACCACCTGATCGCGGCGCTGCCGGCCGAACCGGTCCAGAGCGGCGCCGCCTGGAGCGGGGCAGTCTCCGTCCGAGGCACCGTGCCCCTCGACATGCTCGGCACCTATACCGTGACCGCTCTCGATGAGGCGTCCTGCACGATCGAGGCGCAGGCCGAGCGGAGCGCCGACGAGGAACCCGTCATCCAACAGATGACCAACATGACCATCAGCCACAAACTGGCCGGCTCGTCACAGGTGCAACTGGTCATCGATCGCCAAACAGGCTGGCTGCGCCGCAAGGAGCAGAAGACCACACTGGCCGGCAAGACCCTGATGGTCCCCGCCACCGGCCAAGGTCCACAAGCCGCCACCGAAGTCGCCATGGAGATCACCACCACCGTTTCGCCTGTTGAATGACCCAGGCGCCTTGCGGACTTGGGGCCAGTTGACGTTGTCTTCGAGCATGTTGTCCACTTGCAGCCTTGGCGCTTGAAGTCTTTGAGGGGGATGCGGCCGAGGTGAGATAGGGACTGACAGGATTCTTACCTGCCCGTCCCTGCCTTTCTGCGGTTCGGTGGAGGGGCCTATGGCTTGACGGCGCGGTTGTAGATCCGCACGTCGTCGATCAGGCCGGAGAAGAAGGTGCCGGCGGTCGTATCCTTTCCGCAGCCGATGTTCAGGCCACCGACACAATCCCCTAGACCCCCGGCCTGGGTGTCACTGGCTACCGCAGCGTCATCCACATAAAGACTTCTGTTCGCGCCGTCCCAAACCAGGCCGATACGATGCCAACTCTCATCGGCGATGATTGCGTCTGAGCACAGCGTGCATTTGTCTCGACCGGTGCCTTCCAGTTCGGTCATCAGCCAGCCGTTCATGGGGTCGGTACACAGCCAGTCCACGCCGCCATCGACTTGCGACAGGATCGCCTGCCCCGGAGCGCCGCCCTTGACCCAGGCCAGGACGCTGAACGGACCGTCCGATGGACTCAGAACATGGCCTGTCTCGATGAAGGTACTCCCATCCAGTTCGAGAGCGCCATCGATCATGCCGGTATACGGATGCCAGAGGGCAGTACCCGTCAAGGTGCCATGGTGGGCACCCGCACTGTCCTGGGCGACAATGCCCTCCATCTCGTCCAGGGCCCAGTGTGTGATCAGCGTCGGGTCTCCCGGCTCCAGATAGTCGGTTAAAACGAGCAGGTCCTTGACGTCCACATAGCCGTCGCCTACAGGTAGTGGGGCAATATCACAGAGCGTACGGTGTGTGTGCCAGTCGTTAGTCATGATGGACATGTCGCCAGCACCAATGACTCCATCGGCATCAAAGTCAACAATCGGCGTGAACGTCACTTCCCAGAAGTCGCCTGCACCGTATCCGCCCCAGCCCAGAGAGGCTCTGAAGCATAAGGCAGAGCCATCGGGGGACAGCGCCGGGGCAAAGAACTGGTTCCACTGGCCCGCGGGAGGGTTGAAGCCGAGCTTCACAGCGGGTCCCCAGTCATCATCTACGGATTTGCGGGTCGTTGCCCAAATGTTTGACAATCCTCGGCAAAAGACGAGAGTCAGGCCATCGGTAGAGATACTTGGAGCCCACGCCCCACCGGAACCGTTGACATTGGCCCCAAGATTCACCGGACCACTCCACGGATTATCCTTTGTGGCCCGTGTCGCCATCCATATATTGCTTTTACTACCTGTGCCATACCCACCGACGCGAGTGGAATTGAAGTACAGGGAAAGACCATCGGCCGAGATATCCGGGCCCCAACTGTCATCTGCGCCCTCTGGTGGGTAATCTTCAGTCGAGCCAACCGGTGGGTCCAGCTTCACCGGGCTGCTCCAGGGAGCGTCTTTGGACGGCCGGGTGCACACGCGCACAATATAGTCGTCCCAGGTCCCGAAATAGAGCTCCAGGCCGTCGCTCGAGATGCTCGGCTCAATTTCGCCTCCTGAACTATTGACGTTTGGCCCCAGATTGACAGGCTCTTGCCAGGGACTATTGAGGGTTTCTCGTTGGGCCATGTATATGTCGCCACTGCCAAATCCGTCAGGCCGGCCCCACACCGCAAAGTACAACTGTAGCCCATCATGTGAGAAGTCGCACTCTTGCACATTATAAGCGTCATTGATCATCGGCCCGAGATTGGTCGGTTCGCTCATGATAATCTCTGCATTTGCACTCCCGGCGCCAGCGGCCAAAACCCATAGAATAGCTCCAACCCACACTAATCTCATTCTGTCGTCACCTTGCCATTTCATAGTTCTGCCCTTTCCAAGAGGTCACTGCTGCCTTCGCAGAGGACGCCGACAATGGATTACTACATCGCTTGCGGCTTCACCGCGCGGTTGTAGAACCTATCCCATTCGGCTTCGCTCAGAACAGGCTCTGACCGGAGCCGAACGGACGCGCACGTCATCGACTACTGAACATCGGTACCGTCGTTGACATCCGCTCTTGTTTCCACGATATGCTCGACCAGGACGATCAGGTCCTCAACGTCGACATTGCCGTCACCCCATGGCATCGGGCCAATGTCACACAATAGTTCGTCCGTACCCCAGGAATCAACCATGATGCCGACGTCCACACCGTCCACGTTTCCATCGTCGTTGAGGTCAACAATGGGTATAATGGGGGCCTGCCAGATGTCATCCATCCCTAATCCAAATGGCCGGTCGCAACTGAAATAGAGTGTCGAGCCATCTGCAGAGGTAGTACCGCACCACTCCCAGCCTTCTGTGTTGATAAGGGCACCTGCGTTTACGGGGTCCGACCAACTATCGTCCTTCGTTGCGCGTCGAGTGAACCATATATCATCATTGCCGAATCCATCTGGTCGGGGTGAACCAGGCCACCAGTCGTTGAACAAAAGCAAAAGGCCGTCGCTTGAGATCATAGGCATCGCCTGACGAGTCCAACTATTGACCACAGGTCCAAGATTGACGGGGTCTTCCCAAGGAGCCTCTTTTGTTTCACGTTTCGTCACGTAGATTTCAGACTGAGGTTCATCACCGAATCGATAGGCGGCGAAATACAACTCTAATCCATCTCCTGATAGGCTTGGATCGCCCGCCATGAATCCGTTGGCCAGTGTTAGGTTAAGCCTCACAGGCTGCTCCCATGCGGCATCTTTATCAGCCCGCTTTGTCATCCAGATGCTGAGGATGTAGATGTCTGAACCGGTACCATTTTCGAAACGCTCGAAGTAGAGCTCCAATTCATCCGCAGAAATGGATGGGTGAAATTCGCCGACTTCACTGTTGACAACGGGGCCTAAATTCTCTGCGGGACCCCATGGATCATCTGTCGTTGGCCGAGTGGATAACCATATGTCATCCATGGCTTCGTCATATCCGCCTGGACGGTCTGAGGCGAAGTAAAGCGACAGACCATCGGCGGAGATACACACAGTTTGCTCAAAAACGTCGGCGTTAATCATCGGTCCCAGATTTGTGGGCTCACCAAAGGTGAAATCCGCCTTCGCACTTCCACCGCCAAGCACCACGGCGGCCACAAATCCAACGAACATCAATCTCATTTTGCAACTGCCTGTCCATTTCATGGTTTTTGTCCTTTCCAAAAGGTCATTATTGCCTTCTGAGAATAAACACGGGGGAAATCAGCGAGCTTGCGCGAAATCCTGGATTTTCTTCGGGTTTGCGGGTACGTTTTTGACAGGCAGATGCTTGCTGCACAAGCTTCTGGAGGCCGCCAGTGGGCGGTGAAGCATGAGAGACAAAGACTACACGGACATGGGGGGAACGGGCCAGGCATTCCTGACCACGCATTGGTCTGTCATCGAAGCGGTCGGCTCGGATGACGAAGATAGGGATCGCGCTCTCATCGGCCTGCTGCTAAATCAGTACTGGCGGCCGGTCTACTGCTTTCTGCGACGAAAGGGCTATGGCAACGAAGAAGCGAAAGACTTGACCCAGGGCTTTTTGCATGAGGCGGTCTTACGAAGACACCTTCCGGAGAAGGCTGATCCGGCCAAAGGGCGCTTTCGCTCGTTCCTCCTGATCGCTTTGAATCATTATCTCAGTGACGTCAGAGATGCACAGACCGCCCGAAAGCGGATCCCCAAGGAGAAACTCGTTTCGCTTGACTTCGGCGACTCCTCCGATTTTGGCGCATCGCTCGCTGCCGCCAGTCCGGAGGATTGCTTCAACACCGCGTGGATATCCGTCCTCCTGGAACGGGCCCTGAAGCGTGTGGAAGCCCAGTGCCACGAGGATGGCAAGACCGCTCACTGGTACGTGTTCCGTGATCGGGTCCTGCAGCCGATCATGAATCGAGGCGAGCTCCCTTCGTTGAAAGAGATCTGCGCCACGCATGGCATCGATAGCGAGACCATCGCGTCCAACATGATCGTAGCGGTGAAGCGGCGTCTCCAGAGAGCAATGTGGGATCAACTGCGCCGTTCGGTCACCTCGGAAGCGCTGGTGGACGGCGAAATGGAGGAATTGAGGCGATTCTTTCCGAAAATCGCGCAGGGACTCTGACAGTTCCCGTATCTACTCTGGGTATCACGAGCAGTGGATCGGTCCTGCATGAAACCATAGGAACGATATGGGCAAGAAGGACATACATCAGCTCGATCTGGATCAGTTGGCTCATCTGTTCCACGTCGCCACAGATAGTCAAGCCGAGTCAGACGCTCGGGATCCAAGGTCTGAACCTGCTGCTTCGGACAAAACCCCGGAGAAACCTGAGGCACTCACCTTGACGCAATCCCTGCATGCGCCCATCGAGCATGTGGGCAGCTGGGTTGGCCCCTTCCGACTTGTGAGCGTCCTGGGCGAGGGCGGTATGGGGATCGTGTACCTGGCCGATCAGACTGTCCCCATCCGGCGCCGAGTCGCGCTCAAGGTAATCAAACCTGGGATGGATTCAGCGCGGATCGTAGCCCGGTTCGAGGCGGAGCGCCAGGCCCTGGCTCTCCTGGACCATCCTAACATTGCGCAAGTGCACAGCGCCGGTACGACTGACAACGGCCGACCTTACTTCGTCATGGAGTACGTAAAAGGACTGCCCATTACGGCGTATTGTGACCATCACAAACTCGCTATTGAAGAGCGGCTCAGGCTCTTCCAGAAGGTCTGTCAAGCTGTGCAGCACGCCCATCAGAAGGGCATCATCCACCGCGACATCAAACCGTCGAATATTCTTGTCTCGACCGAGAATGATCAGTCCGCGCCCAAGATCATCGATTTCGGCGTGGCCAAGGCTATCAGCCAACCCTTGACCGAGCGGACCCTGTTCACTGAGGACAGCCAGCTTATCGGTACGCCGGAGTATATGAGCCCCGAGCAGGCCGATATGGCCAACGAAGACATCGATACACGTTCCGACGTTTATTCTCTCGGCGTATTGTTGTACGAACTGGTCACCGGCATCCTGCCGTTCGACACAGCTACGCTTCGCGAAGGGGGTCTCGACCACCTCCGCCAGGTCATCCGCGAAACGGACCCCAAGACGCCGAGTACACGACTGACGAAGCTGGGCGCCGAGGCCAAGAAGGTGGCCGAGAGCCGCTGCACGGAAGTGACAACGCTGGCCAAACGTCTCCGCCGAGAGCTCGAATGGATTCCACTGAAGGCCATGCGCAAGGACCGGGCCGAGCGCTATCGCTCGGTCTCGGAGCTTGCAGACGACATAGACAACTACTTGGCCGGCGCGCCCCTGATTGCTGGCCCGCTGACCACGGTATATCGGCTGAGGAAACTCGTCCGCCGCAACCGGGTATTGGTCATTGGCATCGCGGCCCTCATAGCCGTGCTCGCAGCCGGCGTTGCTGTTTCGACCCTGTTTGCCCTTCAGGCCAGGCGACAGGCGAGAATCTCAGAGGCGTATGGCCGCTTTCTGCGGGATGACCTTCTTACCTCGGTCAGTCCGAGCAGGCGCAAAGGTCGAGATGTAACCATCCGCTCGTTTCTCGACACCGCCTCGGAGAATCTTGATAACAGGTTCAAGAACGAGCCGCTGGTCGAAGCGCCTCTCCGCGCCACCATCGGCGGGACATATCGCATGCTTGGTGAATTTGAGGCCGCGGAGCCACACCTCGAGCGTGCGTTCCAGATATATCAGGAACAACTTGGTGCCGAAGATCCAAAGACGCTGTCGTCCTTGGAAGACCTTGCTTGGCTCAGGTTGGATAAGGGGCGACACACGGAAGCTGCGGAATTGCTAGAGAAAGGCTTGTCAACTGCCCGGCGTGCATTGGGCCCCGATACGCTACGATTCGTCAATGCGCTGGGCTGCGCCTACAAGGATCTGGGACGCTATGACGAGGCCGAGCAGTTGTTCCTTAAGAGCATTGCCATGGCACGCCGTGTGCATGGCGACAAGAGTGGAACGACCCTTATGATGGTGGGTAATCTTGGGCAAGTATATGAGGCCAAAGGAGATTTTGGCCAAGCCGAGCGGCAGTATCGCGAAGTGCTGGACATGCGCAATTGGGGCGACGAGAACATATGGACCCTGTTGCACAAGAGCTTCCTTGCTCGCGTGTATATGAAACAGAACCGATATGACGAGGCGGAGACGCTGTATCGAGAAGTTCTGCCGATACAGCGCCGTATAGACGGTGACAGACAACTTCGCACACTGTGGTCGGTGAGCGGACTGGCTCAAGTATGTACCCATCAGGGCAAGTATGATGAGGCTAATGATCTATTCATTGAGGCACTGACGGGTCTCCAAAGCATCCGGGGTAACGAACATCAAGAAACGGTAGGTTGCATGAACGGCTTAGCCGAGTTGTATGTGAAACAGGAACTCTACGACAAAGCCGAGCCGCTACTGGAGACGGTGTTGGAAATCAACCAGCGGAAACTCGGCCCCAATCACGCCCGTACCATCGACTCCTTGAAGCAGTTGGTGAACCTCTACGAATCCTGGAACAAACCCGAGGAAGCCGCCCAATACCGCAGCAAACTCCCCAAAGAGGAAGAGACAGCCAGCGTCGATTGACTATCCCACCTCAGGTGGTCTTCATGCCGATGATCTTGTCGATTCGTTTGGCCAGGTCGGTTAGGTAGGTCTCGTCGCCGCTGCGGAGCTCGGTGGTTAGGTAGCCCTGGCGATTGAAGTCTTTCAGGTCGATGCGGGCGATCCGGTAGTGTGTGAGAATAAGGGCTGGCCGCCTCTTGAGCGGACGCGGGTGCCAATTTGGCAGCCAGACCATCCTTCCGGGCGCCGGAGGGCCCTCTACGCCCGCTCAAGCGGGGTGTTTTGTGATTCTTTAACTTTGGCACGCTTTTTGCACATAGACTCTGTAGGACACCCGTGTCCACCACGCACGGGTGGCCCGCCGCTCTTGGCCGACTCTTGGGCCGGCCCGTGACAACCGAGTCGAGACCGACTTTCCCCCGCGCCCTCTCCACACCCATTACCCCTTCACAGTCTTCAAACGCTTCCACCCTCATCACCGTTTCCATCTATCCCGGAAGGAGGATTTTATGACCCCTCAAGTATGTCGCAAGTGCATCTACGCCGTCGGTCAGGCGGGCCAGGCGATGATGAACATGATCGCCTGCTGGGCGCCCATGCTGACCTGTGTCAACAGCGCCGAGGCGCCGGGGCGGTTGCGCCAGGTCCTCTCCAATAGCACATGCCGCAACTTCCGCGCGCGGCGCGAGCCGGCCTACTGGACCAAACCCCCGACGCCCGCCGACGATACCGTTCGCTACATCGGTCTGACCAAGGGCTACTTCGCCACCGTGGACGCCGCCGACTACGAGTGGCTCAGTCAATACAAGTGGACCGCCCTGGTGACCGGCTCGAAGGTCTATGCCATCCGTTCCGAAAAGGGCAAGACGATCCTGATGCACCGCGAGATCATGAACGCTCCCGATGACAGAGTGGTCGACCACATCGATGGCAATGGGACGAACAACCGTCGGGCCAATCTGAGGCTCTGCACCCGCGCCCAGAACCTCTACAACAGCAAACCCCGCGCCGCCCGCTCGCAATACAAGGGTGTCCGTTACGACAAGCGGAAGCAGAAGTGGACCGCCGAGATCACCTATCTAGGCAAGAACCACTACCTCGGCTCCTTCAACAACGAAATCGAAGCCGCCCAAGCCTACGACCCCCAGGCCCGCGAATTCTTCGGCGAATTCGCCCACCTAAACTTCCCCGAAGAAATCGACCCGGCGCCCATCCCAAGTGACCCGTAACCGGACAAAACCCAGGGCTGACGACCTTCTGAGCCGCCAGCCCTGGTGTATTCGCCAAGCAAGTACTGCGTCCTACGGTGTGACCGCGCGGTTATAGAGGCGGACGTCGTCGATCAGGCCGGAGAAGAAGGTGCTGGGGTCCATACTCTCGCCACAACCGATATTGAGGCCGCCGCTACATGCCGCCAGACCGCTTTGCATGTCTTCTGCTACCAGGACATCATCCACATAGAGGGTTCTGGCCATGCCGTCCCATACGAGCCCAACACGATGCCAGTTACCGTCCGTGATGAGACATTCTGAAACCAGTGGCGGTATGGGTGTTCGGCCGGCAGGCGGTGACAACTCCGTCATGAGGGTCCCGGCCACGGGATCAGCCATCAACCAGTTTGTGCCGTCGACTTGCGAGATCAGCACTTGGCCCGGGGCACCGCCCTTGATCCATGCCAGAACGCTGAATGCGCCATCTGAAGGATTGAGGCCACGCTCAGTGACGATGTGGTCATCCACCCCGTCGAATCCAAGGGCACCATCCACGATACCGTCCTCGGACTCCCAAACTGGCTCGCCAACCAGGGTGCCGTCGTTGGCGCCGGCACTGTCGTAGGCGATGTCGCCCTCCATTTCGTCCAGAGCCCAGTGGGCAATAAGGGTTCCGTCAACTACATCCTTGCCGATGTAATCTGCCAGGACGATCAGGTCCTGAACATCAACGATGCCGTCCCCCCAGGGCATTGGCCCGATATCACAGAGCGGTGCATCCTGCCCCAAGCACTCTGCCATGGTCAGGACCTCTCGGCCGCCTACTTTGCCATCGCCGTCGAAATCTACAACCGGGAGGATCGATGTCTGCCAGAAGTCGGAGTCACCTCCGTATCCATCAGGACGGCTAGAGACAAAGTAGAACGTACGACCATCAGCCGAGACACACGCTGTCCAATCTGACCAGCCCGTGTTAACGGGAGGTCCAAGAAGGACCGGGGACTGCCACTGATCCTCTCGTGTAGCACGCCTCGTCATCCAAATGTTCATGCTGCCCGAAGACCCCGGCGGTCTTGCTGAACTGAAGAACAGTATCAGTCCATCAGGCGATACAACAGGACCTTGGTCTCCGTATGATGCGTTTCCGTAGAAGCTGTTGACGGTTGAGCCAAGATTCATCGCGGGCCCCCAAGGGTCGGAGGTCGCTGCCCTCGTGCTGACGTAGAGGTCTGGATTTCCCGAACGGGCAGACTCGAAGTACAGTTCCAACCCGTCGGCCGTAATGCTCGGGCCCCCATCCCAGCCTGTGCTGTTGACCATTGGACCAAGGCTCTCCGCTGGGCCCCAAGGCTCCGCGAGACTGTTCCGCCTGGTTACTACAATGTCCGTGTTTCCCCAGGGCCCACTGGCGAAATAGAGTTCCAGACCGCCTGCTGAGAGAAACGGAGTCCACTGATTCTGCCTCGAATTGAGGACATCTCCAAGGTTTACGGGCGCATCCCAGTCCTCGTCCTTCGCTTGCCTTGTTGCCACCCAGAGGTCAAAATCCTGGTAACCGCCTGGTGACCGGTTGGAAGCAAAGAACAGGGACAACTCGTCGGCCGAGATACATGCTGTGAAGTCGCTGTGAGAGCAATTAACTAGCGGCCCCAAATTCACAGGTTCGCCGAACGTGAAATCCGCATTCGCACGACTGCCGCCAACCAGCCCAAGAGCGCCAACCAGCACGATCAATGATAGGCTGGTTCCTTTGGTATCTGACCATGTCATTTCACACCATCCCTTCTGCCCGTAGGGCAATGAAATACCTGCGTGACCCTGACAGTACGTCCATGGAATTCGGCTCACAGAATCCCGTAACTTCGAGGTCCGACCTATCTGTATGAACGCGAAACGAGATCGTTGCCGGACGATTTGACTACGACTTTTCTGTGATTTCTGATAGAATTCATATAACTTCCCATGTGCAGGAGGCTAGCGAATGGTGCCTGGCACTGCTGAACAAAAAACGCAACAGTTGGTTGCTTTGGCCAAGGACGGTGATCAGTCTGCCGTACGGCAGTTGTGTTGTGTCTATGGTGAGAGGGTACGTCGCATCGTACGCCTTCGTTTACCCGGGGAGTTGCGTTCCAAGCTCGAATCGGCGGACGTGGTCCAGGATGCCCTCATAGGTGCATTGGCCGGTCTGGGGGATTTTACGTGTGAAAGAGAGGGTGATTTCCTGCGCTGGTTGTCGAAAATCGCCGAAAACAAGCTGCGTGACAATGTTCGCAAGTTCCTTGCTGGCAAGCGCGACATCCGAAGAGAGGACCGGTTGAATGTCGATTGGTCCACAAGTGGCTCCGCCTTTGCCCGGACGCCAGGGCTGATTCAGACCACCACGCCAGGCACCATACTGGCTAAAAGTGAAGAACTCGATAGACTTGAGAGAGCAATTGACCAGTTGAAACCCGAATACAGGAAAGTGATTGTTCTCACCCGAATAGAAGAACTCTCGCATGAGGAAGCGGGGAATCAGCTGGGTAAGAGTCCTGACGCGGTGCGAAAGCTTCTTTGCCGTGCGATGGTAGCACTGGCCCGAGTCTATGAGGGGATGTGATGGCTGAACTCGTGGATGACCATCAGGAGGACATCCTTGAGCAAGCGGGGCAACGTTTTGTCGAGGCGCAACTGCGTGGCCAAGAGCCCGACATTGAGCAATTCGCTCAGGACTATCCTCAGTTCGAGCAGCAGGTCAGACGGAGACTGCAGAATCTGAAGGAAGTTGACGCCTTACTAACGAGTCTGACACGAGCCGAGGAAAGTGACTTCGAGGCTACAGTTGCATCAAACGACCTGGTTGGCCAGCAGTTTGGCGCCTTCCAGATCACTGAGGTCATCGGCCGTGGGGGTATGGGGGTCGTCTACAAAGCCCATGACACCAAGCTGGACCGGGTAGTGGCCGTCAAGGCGATGCCGGCCCATCTGCTCGGAGACGCTACGGCCCAGGCACGTTTCAGACGCGAGGCCAAGGTCATGGCGTCATTGAGTCATCCGAATATCGCCGTGATCTATGATATGATCGAGCAGGACGAAGGCTCCGGTTATCTGATTCTTGAGTACATTCCTGGCGAGACGCTGGCTGAACGCATAGCCCGCGAACCCCTCAGATTGGAAGAAACCCTCTCAATCGGCCGGCAAGTCGCCGAGGCCGTCTCCGCCGCTCACGAAAGAGGCGTCACCCATCGTGACCTCAAGCCAGGCAATATCAAGATCACACCTGACGACAGAGTCAAGGTGCTGGACTTTGGTCTGGCCAAGGCCTCCGGTGGGCCGAATACCGATACAGATGCTACTGTCACGCAACCAGGCCGAGTAATCGGCACGCCGGCTTATATGAGCCCGGAACAAGCCCGTGGCAAACCGACCGACCACCATACGGACGTCTGGTCATTCGGTTGTATCATGTACGAGATGCTGACCAGCCATCTTCCGTTCGAAGGCGAAACGGCGACCGACACCATCGCACGTATTCTTGAACGTGAGCCGGACTGGGACGTGCTGCCGGAGACGACTCCGATGAAGATGCGTGTTCTGCTGCGTTGCTGTCTGGAGAAGGATCGGGACAAGCGGCTTGTGAACATCGCAAATGCAGCCATCGAGATTAGCGAAGCACTCAGCGTGCCGGCGAACGTGCCACCAGCGACGACGTCCTCCGTCTCACGTGAGACGCAGACGGCTGCCAAGGCGCGGTTACGAAGAGTCGCGATGATGGTTGCCACGATTCTCATAATCCTCGTAGCCGCTCTTGTGGTACAGTTCATCCGAAAACCCGGGACTCCGCTTCCTTCAGAGAAGATACGGTTGGTAGTTCTTCCGTTTGAGAATCTGGGACCTGCCGAGGATGAGTACTTCACTGACGGTATCACGGACGCGATCACCGCGCGCTTAGCCGGGATACACGGATTGGGTGTCATCTCGCGTCATAGTGCCATGCAGTATAAGAATATCACGAAAAGTCCAGAGGTGATCGGTGCTGAACTCAGCGTTGGTTTCATTCTGGAAGGCACTGTCCAGCGAGAGCAGCCGTCGGACCCAAACAGCAGAGTCAGAATCATCCCTCAATTGATCAGGACTTCGGACGACACGCACATATGGGCGCAGACATATGACAATGACATGAGCGATATCTTCCGGATGCAGTCAGACTTGGCAGAAGAGGTAGCACGCGCACTCGATATTGCACTGCTTGAGCCGAAACGGCAGACATCCACTGCCAAGCCGACCGAAATCATGGAGGCATACGACTATTACCTGCGGGGCAACGAATACTGGCATCGAAGCCAACTCGAAGACGACAGCAGGGTCGCTATTCGAATGTATGAGAAGGCCGTGGAACTGGACCCTGAATTTGCGGTGGCCTATACCCAGCTCGCAAAGGCTCATGTGCGTATATATTGGTACCATTATGAGCGCAGTGAAGAACGCTTGGGCATGGCAAAGCAAGCAATCGATAAGGCGCTACAACTAGATCCGGATATACCTGAAGTACATCTGGCTCTGGGGTATTATTACTACCAGGGTCATCTAAACTATGACCGTGCCCTGGAACAATTCGCCATAGCGCAGAGGAACCAGCCGAATAACAGCGAGGTGCTGAGCTACATTGGCTATGTTCAAAGACGGCAGGGGAAATTCGAGAAGGCACTGGCGAATCTCAGGAAGGCCCACGAACTCGATCCCCTCTTCTGGAGTCTGGCCGAGAATATCGCGATCACCTATAGGCAACTGCGCGAGTATGAAGAGGCTGAGCGATACTATAATCGGGCCATCTCACTGAGCCCTGACCTGCTACAGCCCTACTTGGGGAAGGGTTGGCTCTACGTACTCTGGCAGGGTGACACGCAAAAGGCGTGGGCAGTATTTGAGCAGGCGCTGGACAACGCTCGTTTCTTAGAGCGGCAAGATCGGGTCCTCAGATTCGTATTGCTTCACGTCTTCGAGAAAAACTACCCGGAGGCATTGGCACAGCTCTCTTCGTGGAAGCTTGAAGCCATCGATGACCAATTGTACTTCATTCCCAGGGCCCAACTCTATGCTCAGGTCTATGGTTTAATGGGAAACGGGAAACTGGAAGCAGACTACTACGCGTCCGCGTGCTCTAGTTTAGAAGGGAAAGTCAAAGATCAGCCCGAAGATGCTCGCCTCCACAGCGCCCTGGGTATCGCCTATGCCGGTCTCGGCCGCAAGAAAGACGCCGTCAACGAAGGAAAACTGGGGGTCGAGCTGCGTCCGGTGACCAAAGAGGCTTGGCGAGGCTTCTATCGCGTCATGGATTTAGCGCGAATCTACGCAATGGTTGGTGAATTCGATGCGGCCATCGACCGGATCGAGTTTCTGCTGTCTATCCCTGGCGAGCTGTCGATTCCCCTACTTCAACTTGATCCGGTCTGGGACCCCTTGCGCAACCACCCCCGTTTCACGAAGCTCGTACGAGCCGGAGAATGACCCGAACAGATCGAACAGTGCCGCGTGAAGCTCTCCGCAGCAGAGGACGTAGTAGAATGCGACCGATGCCCTCCGCCCTAGGTGGTGGGCATGGCGATGATCTTGTCGATTCGTTTGGCCAAGTCGGTTAGGTAGGTTTCGTCGCCGGCGCTTAGTTCGGTGGTTAGGTAGCCTTTATAGCCTATTTCGGCCAGGGCCTTTCTCACCTGGGGCCAGTTGACGTCGCCTTCCAGGAGGTTGGTCCATTTGTAGCCTTGGCGTTTGAAGTCTTTTAGGTGGATGCGGGCGATGCGCTTGCCCAGGGTGCGGATCCAGTCCTGGGAGTAGCCGAAGAGGATGACGTTGCCGATATCGAAATAGGCCTTGAGCCAGGGGCTGTCGAACTGATCGACGTAGCGGGCGAACTCCAGGGGGCTGAGCAGGAACTTGTTCCAGACGTTCTCGACGGCGATGGTGACGCCCAGTTCGCTGGCCAGGGGCAAGAGCTTGCGGATATTCTTCTGGGAATTCTCGTAGGCCTGACCATAGCTGACGGTCTCGCTGACGACGGCCGGGACGAGGAGGACGACGTTGGCGCCCATGGCCTGGGCGCTGCGCAGGGCGGTTTCGACGCCGGCGGTGCCCTTGGCGACCACGTCGGGACGCGGATCGGACAGGGGGGCGCCCCAGCCGCCATAGGTGACCGAATGGATGGGGACGCTCGCCTGGCGGGCCTGGATACCGAGCAGCTTGGCGGCGGCCAGGTCGGCGACGGGTCGCGCTTCGACGCCCTGGAACCCACAGCGCTTGGCCAGGGCGAACTTATCAGGGTCCGAAAGCGTCTTGGGGAGCATGGTGTATTGAATGGATTTGAGCAGGGCGGACTTAGAGGCCTGCGCGCCGGCGGGAGCGGGATCGCCGAGCAGAGCGGTGGTGGCGGCTACGGTGGCCATGGACTTTAGAAAATCTCGACGTCCGGTAATGACTGGCTTCATCAGTGTATCTCCTCTATTTGACCTATTGGGTTCACAACTGGCACATTGAAAAACGCATTATCAGACCTGATATCCGCTCTGGTCGCTGCGAAGGGCGTCACGGCGTACTCCGGCTCGAAGCGGTGAATTATGGGCTTTTCAGTCTTGATATTTGTGCATTTGTCTGGTCTTTTTATCGGCTCGTCCCATAAAAGGATAAAGTTTTTTAGTTTTTATTGCCGAATACTAAATAAGGGTTATCATCCGGCCCATCAATGTTAATAACTGGGTTTTTCCAGCTAGTCGCCGGCGGTTGTCGGCTCATGGACGGCATTCAAGGTCAACATCGGAGATGAAGATGCGAACAATAGCGGTTGTGAATCAGAAGGGCGGTTGCGGCAAGACCACGGTTTCTATCAATCTGGCCAGCGCCCTGGCGGAATTGGACAAGAAGGTCCTGCTCGTGGATATGGACCCGCAGTCGCACTGTGCGGTGGGGCTGGCGGTGCCGGAGGAGCAGATCGAGCAGAGCATCTACGATGTGCTGATTAGTAAGAGTCGGAACGAGCCGATGCGGCTGACCGAGATTCTTTGGCAGATTGGCGAGCGACTGGAGCTGGCCCCGGCCAGTATCGATCTGTCGGCCTTCGAGCAGCAGATGGCGGGGATTCCCGAGCGGGAACGCTGCCTGCAAAATGTGCTGGATGCGGTGCAGGATGACTATGACTTCGCGGTGATCGATTGTCCACCCGCCGTGAGCCTGCTGACGTTCAACGCGCTCCGCGCGGCCAGCGATGTCCTCGTTCCCGTCGAGACCGGATACTTTGCCTTGCATGGTCTGAGCAAGCAACTCGAAACGTTGAGCATCCTCTGCAAGCGCTGCCAGCAGGAGGTCTCGGTTCGGGTCCTGGCCAGCATGTACGACATTCGCACCAAGATGGCCCGCGAGATTCTCGCCGAACTTCGCTCCCACTTCGCCGATTGCATGTTCAAAACTGTGGTGAATTTCAACACCAAGATCAAAGAGGCGGCGAGTTTTGGCCAGCCGATCAACGAGTATGACCCGGCGAGCAAGGGGCAGCAGGATTTCCGGGCGTTGGCTCAGGAAGTGATCGGCAAGGAGGAGCATCAGCAGACCAAGAGCAAGCGTCTGGTGGATTCGCTGGCCGAGCAGCTTGATTCGATCGGCGCCAGCGCCACAGAGTTGCTGAAGACGACGACTCCCGAGGTCCCGGCGACGCCGGTGTCGGCGGAAGCGCCGGTGGTCGAAGAGGCAGTGACACAGCCGGCGCCCGCGGCGCCGGTGTTGGTGGCCGAAGCGCCCGTCGAGCCCTCCGTCGAGACGGCCCCGACGACCGATATGAAACTCTCCGGTTACTACGGCGTCAACCAGATCAATGACGCGGTGGTTTTCGTGACACTCTACCCCCGCGCGACGCACGTGCAATTGGCGGGGGACTTCAACGGTTGGCAGCCGACGGCCACGCCCATGGATCGCGTCGGCGACAGCGGCGTCTGGCAGGCCAAGATGAAGTTGCCCGAAGGCACCTATCGCTATCGGCTGGTCGTCGACGGGCAGTGGCAGCAGGATCCGTACAACGAACGCACCGAAATGAATCCCTTCGGCGAGCTGAACTCGTTGGTAGAGATCCATTAGATGCGGCGGGCGTCTGCCGGCCCTGGGGTGACCTTCGGGGTGGGACTGCGCCGGGTACGCAAAAAAAGACGTGAAAGCGGGATTTTGTTCTTGACAAAAAGTCCCATAAGCGTATAGTAAGACCCATAATTAGTGCTTATTCGTATTGTGTTCAAACGGTGCGGGGTTTGACAGGGTACGAGGCATGGATGCTTTGCGTGCGCCAACTAAAGGGAGTGTCATCCCCGCTCACATCAAGACGGCTGGTCTGTCGGCTAGGACGCTGGTAGATCAGGACTCATTTCGTCTCTTGAGCGTGTCCCTCCACGAGGGATGCAGGTGGTCTCGGTGTTGCACGAGCAGACCAGCTTCGCGATTCTCATATGGTTGGGCTACCGGATGCTCGGGGTGCATTTCCGCATCAGATGACAGTACGCCTATTTTGGAGATAGGTGTGCCTGTTGGGCGAGGAGGGCCAAGCCAGCAGAACTAGAAGTGGGCCCCGGTTGCGCTTCGACCCGGGCCAAGAATAGGCAACTCACAACGACGCGTGGAGGGTGATCCGCACGTGTGAGGCCGAGGGAGGTGCGCTCTCTCGGCAGGAGGACGGTCTAATGTGGCGCCGAGACAGTGGATAGGTCGCGAAACGGCCCGCAGCCATTCGGAAAACACCGGGAGGGTGTTCCGTCAGTGTTGCTTGGGGAGATGCTCGCGCGCTCGGAGAAGGGATAAGGACATGTTGCGCAAACGTGGCGAATCAAGGCAGAGAATGCAACGCTCATTATAGAGATGTGAAGGTGAGTGTAACGGGGGTTTGCGCCGGATAAGGAAATCGCAGGGATACGGTTAAGGAGAACTGACATGAGAAGGTTAATGGCAGCATTGATTCCCGTGGTGGCGGCATGCGTCGTCGCCTCCGGCCAGACCAGTGTGCAACAGCACGTCAACCCCGTGCAGAGCCAAAACGTGGTCGGCGGCGGCAACGCCAATTCGAACTCTGACGCCGTGGCGGTGGCCTCGGGCGGTGCTTCGGACAGCGTCTCCATCTCCGAAGGCGGCATCGGCTGGAGTGACAGCGACTCGGCGGCAACGCTGTTCTATGCACCCACGAGTATCTCGAACTACAAGAGCCGGACCGCCCCGTTGACGACGTATCCTCCTTATCTGCCTATGTGGCAACACGGCGGCTGGGGCACCATCAAGGCCTATTTCGCCAACGGTCCGACCGCCCACGATCGGGTGTACGAGCGGACCGTCGATCCCAGCAACGATATCGACGTCAGGGAGATCAAAGGGATCTTGCGATCGCTGCCTCACAGCGGCGCCCTGGAGGCGATCGGCGGCCTCTTCAATAGCGTCGGCCGGCTGTTCGGCGGCCCCGACAAGTCTCATCACGGCCGCGGCTTCGACATCGCCAACTCGTTCATTCGCGATCGTCGCCCGGACGGTAAGCCGTTGCTGGTGTTCATCGACAGCTACGTCGACCCGATCCTGTTGGAAAAGGAAGGCTATGCCTACGTCGGACGGGTGAGCCTGGAGGGCAACGTCAAGCGCAACTGGGACCATGTCTACAACGCGGCGGTGGCCGAGGCGTTGCCCTGGGATGTTGATGTCCTCCTGATCGCCGGCGGCATGAAGGGCGTCAGCGTCGGTACGACCACCAGCACCAGCGGCGGGGGCGGTTACAGCCAGACCAACTACTCGCTGTCGCTGCTGCCCGGCAAGACCACGGGCATCACCGAAGCCAAAGGTGAAGCTGTCCTCAGCGCTACCGGTTACCGGTTCTGCCCGGAGATGGTCGCCCGCAAGCGGATTCCGGAATCGCTCTACGATCGTATTCGTCGCCGGGTCACGACAGTGGCCGCAGCGCCGCAGGGTCAGCCGAAGGCCGCACCCGTGGCTGCGAGAAGCACAGCCACCACGAGTCCGGCCGCCACGGCGGTCGCCGTCAAAGCGGACGAATATGTCCCCGCCCCCAAGGCCGACAGCCGGAAGGCCGGCATCAACATCAGTAGCGAACTGTACAACAAGGTCTTCCAGAGCGGGCAGACCGTGAACAACGTTGTGATTCGATAGTGCCAATAACTTTTGGTGAACACGTGTGGATAGGACATGTGGTCAACGAGTCATGGGGAGGAGAAAGGAGGTGTTTCGGCCTTCAAGCTGGAAAGAGTGATGTAGGAGGTGTGTTGTGATCGCTGGCGCGTTGTCGGCGGTCCAAAAAAGGAGTGAACAACACGTAACAGAAGGAGTCTGAAAATGTCGAAAGTGATTACAGCTTCCATTATTTGTGCCCTGTTGATCGGCTCGAGCGCTTCTGCTGATCTGTTGAATTCGCAACTGACCACGATCACGGTGGGCAACGCGATCGACCTGCTCCGCGGCGAGCAGAATGCCGGCGCCAGCCAGAATCTCGTGGTCGACAACGCCCAGTGCGCCACGGGCATGTGCAACGGCTTCGCCGGCGAGACCTTCTTCGGAGCGATCGGTCAGGTTGGCAGTGCCCAAGGTCTCTGCGCCTTGGTCGGTCTGAACCAGACGGTGGCGTCCATTGGGCTGCAGAGCCAGAACGTCGGTGACGGCGTTGCCCCGAAGATGCAATTGCAGACCCTCGACATGATCGCCGGACAGGCGCTGGGTCGTGGCGAAGGCCAGGGCAGCGCCAATGGGCTGCAGACGATCGTTCTCTATGGCGATCAGAATGCCACCAACGCGGCCGGCGTCATGAACGAGTCGACCAGTGTTCTCGGCATGCAGACCGGGATGGTCAATGGTCAGCCCGGCTCGACCGCGCTGGTCACCAGCACGATGGGCGTGACGACCAGCCAGGAGCAGATCGCAATGTAATTCCCGCTCCGGGGTGTGTGAGTGGGTTGGCGGTATTCCTCGATATTGGGTCGGGGAGCCCTGAAATGGTCCCGCGAGGCCACGACAGGGCAGAGGGCCCCAGGGCTCCCCATTGCTTCGCTTAGTGTTGGGAAGCCGCCGGCAAACTCGACAGAGCAACAAAGTTTCTAAGAAAAGGAGTTCAGAGAAATGTACAAGGGATTAGCAGTCTCAGCAGTGCTTCTGCTCCTGCTATCATCCGCTTCCTCGGCCCAAGTCGCGCAACATCAAGGCTTTGGCATGGGTCAGAACAACGGAGCGATAGTCCTGGGAGATGGCGCCGCTGCCAATATCAATGCGTCGAACGTGGCAGTTGACCAGCTTGCCCTCGATGTCGGTTGCCACAGCGCGGGATACCAAAGTACCGTCGGGTCCATCTTTCAGGCCGCCGGCGCCGTTGGCATGTGCGGTTTGTTTGCCGTGGATCAGAGCGCCAGCGCTCAAGGTGGGCAATTCCAGGTGCCTGGAACGCCTGTTCAGGATCAGTACCTTTTGGCGGCGTTGCCTCAGAGCGTGATGAAGATCGGCGGTCAGGGTTCGGCGCTGGGTGCACAGACATTCGTCGGTGTCCAGACGCAATTGAGCTTCAACCCGTGGGGTGGAAGCGCAAACGTTCAAGGCCTCGGCGCCAGCGTTTATCAAGCGGTTGGTGGTGGTCCTGGTGGCGGCACAGCCGTTACCGGCTCGGCCAATATCAGCGCCGGCCAGAACTAGGCCGTGACACGGCTATGCCGGGCAAGAATCGGTAGCCAGGCCGGTCGGCCTTGTCGCACCGGCCTGGATACCGACATTGTTCCACCAAGGGCGATCGGAGATCGCCGGGAAGGCCAGGTTGTTGGAGGGGCCTCTCGATAGAGGCCCACTGACCCTGCCTTCAGTAGGGATGGATGCTCGGTTCTGCCTAACGAGCGACCACTTGTTTCTTGTCCACAGGACGAACTAAAAAGGCCCTCTGGTCAGGCTTGCCGTCGTAGACCGCCTTGATTCAGGCTCCTTTGAGAACACGGCGTGCCTGCATCAGAGGGCCTTATTCATTTCGACCTGATTCGCACAGTGACCGGTGGATGCTATCAAGCCAAGGGTGTGCTGTTGTCGCTGACTTGGCGTCGGCGATTGGCAAAGGATTGAACGGCACACCATAGAAGGAGCTTAGGATGTCGAAACGAATAGCGGTTTCCATGATTGTGGTGTTGTTGGTTGGCTCGGCCACCTGGGGCGGTATTCTCCAGGGGCAGGGGTTCGCCATTGGCACGGATAATATGATTCATTTGACTCAGGGTGATCAGAGCGGTCAATCGACCCAGAATCTGACAATTGACATGAGCCAGAGTTCCACAGGAACGGGTTTGGCCATGATCAGCTCGCACGCCTACGGTACCACTGGTCAGGGTGGAACTGCCTTGGGCGCTTTTGGCCTGATCGGCTTGGGGCAGTCGCACGTGGTCTCGGCCGGCGGCCTGGGCGGCCTGGTGATGCCCCTGGTCCCATCGGTTGGCAGCGGGGTGCTGCAGTTGGCCAAGGCGCGGCTCAATGCTATGGTGCTCACGGCCAACTAGACCGACTGAGCAGCCGGTGTTGTCAGTGCGACGCCTGATCGATGTGTCCGGATGATCCCCCGGGGCGAGTCATTGTCCATCGCCCCGGTCGGATGGGTCCTGGGGGCGCAAAACCATCCCGGCATGCTCGACAGCGCGGCGATGATCCCCCGCGGCATGGACGCTGGTCGTCTACGGCCGCAAGCCGGCCAATTGGCTTTTGTGCCCACCCTGACACTTGTCCTGGTGAGCCCAGCCAACCATCCGGCCCGGGAACGAGACGTTGGGCTCGTCGCGAAACCCACGTCTTCCGTTCAGGCCAGAGCCCATTCGACTTCCCGCAAGGCAGGCGCTTCGGCTTCGCCTCAGGATGACAATTCGGGGGGCACCCCTGCAGATTCACCCACAAACGTGAATCGCACCCCTCGGCCCTCGTTCTCGTGCGATTTCGCTTGACAGTAACCTCCCCCGGAACTACACTTGATCGTAAGGAAGGGAGTTCTCCCCTACGAGACAAACGAGTCGAGTGTTGTATATTCTGGAGGAGGATTACTGCAATGAAAGCGCGCGCGAATTCTGCACCTCTGGTCATCACCGCTGTTTTGCTGAGCCTGGCCATTTCCCCGAGAGCGGTGAACGCTGAAACGGTCTGGTTCTATGGGGCCCCGTTCGATCTGGCCATTCCGGCCGGCCCCGAGGAGACGAAGGGCTGGATGAGCGACGCCGTGCTCGAGGTCCCGGATCATTTCCTCATTGAGGACTTGGATGTCAGCGTGGGCCTGACGCACACGAGCGTCTTCGATTTACGTTTGTCGCTGACCAGTCCCGCCGGCACGACGGTACTCCTGAACAGCTACGATCCGTTCACGGGGTACTTTGAAGGCGAGAACTATCGGCAAACCGTCTTTGACGACGAGGCGACGGTCGCCATTGCCGATGCGGCGCCGCCCTTTGAGGGTCGGTTCCGGCCTATCGCCGGCTCGGCGCTATCAGCCTTCGACGGGGAAGACGCCTTCGGGACCTGGCGACTGCGGATCTACGATGCGCACGAATTTGACGCCGGTCGTCTAGAGGTGTTCGGGTTGACGATGACCACGCCGGAACCCGCCACCGCAGTGATTCTCCTCGTTGGGCTGACCCTCGCCGGATGCTCGGGATGCCGTCGCTCCTGAGGCTTCCAAAGGGCTCTATTGCGAGAGAGAAGCGTCTTTGTCGCGGACCGCCTGTTCCTGCTGCCGCCGGAACTCGGCGAGCTTCTGTCGCAGTCCCGCGTCCTGCAGCGCCAGGATTTGGACGGCCAGGATCGCGGCGTTCTTGGCGCCGGCCTTGCCCACGCCCATGGTGGCGACCGGGACGCCCGGCGGCATCTGGACGGTGCTGAGCAGCGCGTCCATACCGCCCAGGCCGGGCTCGCAGACCAGGGGCACGCCGATGACCGGTACGCCGGCCCGCGCCGCCAGGGCGCCGGCCAGATGGGCGGCCATGCCCGCCGCGGCGATGATTACCTGGATGCCTTTGGCCTGGGCTGTCGCGGCGAAGTCAGAGGCGATTTCCGGCGTGCGATGGGCCGAGATGATCCTGACGGTCGCTTCGATGCCGAAGTCACGAAGCTGGGCCACGCAGCTCTCCATGACCTTCAGATCACTATCGGAACCCATTACCACGGCCACGGGGGTCATTTTCTTAGATACCATTTGTGTTCTGCACCTCGCGAAATAGAATACGGATGGTTTGTTTGTCGGCCAGATCATAGCGACTTTGACTTGCGGATGCAAGAGAGTAGAGGGATCGGGATGACCATTCGAAAACCGATAGTGGCTGGGCAGTTCTACCCGGCCGATCGCGACGAAGCGCGGGCCGCTATCGGCGCGTGCCTGGAGGCGCCCGCCTCGGAGGCGGCCTTGCCTGAATCGATTGTCGCCGGTCTGGTGCCCCATGCCGGCTGGACCTTCAGCGGTCCCCTGGCGGCGATGGTCTTCGCGGCGATCCAGCGACGAAACGAGCAGGTCAAGACGTTCGTCGTCTGCGGCGCGGCGCATGGGTATCTGGGTCAGGAACCGGCGCTCGACGACAGCGAGGCCTGGGAGACCCCGCTCGGGCGGATCGAAGTCGATCAGACGTTGCGCGAGGCGCTTCTCAAACGCGAGGTGGTGACGACCGAACCGTCCGCCCATCGCCGCGAGCATAGTATTGAAGTCCAACTCCCGTTCATTCAGCATCTGTTTCCCGCCGCCCGGGTGGTGCCGATCATTGTGCCGGCGCGCGAGACCGCCGTGCCACTGGGGGACGCCCTGGGTGAACTAGCCTTGGAGGCCGATGACCCGATCGTGTGCATCGGCTCGACCGATTTGACTCATTATGGACCCCGTTATGGCTTTACTCCGGTCGGCGCCGGCGCCGATGGCCTGCGCTGGGCCCACGAAGTGAACGACGTAGCATTCCTCGATTGCGCTCTCGGGGTCGACCCAGAGGGGCTCCTGGCTCAGGCCCTCGAGAACGGCAGCGCCTGCGGGCCGGGCGCGGCAGCGACGGTGATCGCGGCGGCCCGTTGTCGCGGCGTCGACACCGGACGCTTGCTGGCGCACACCAACAGCAACGACATCATGCGTCAACAGATGGGCGCCAGCAGTCGCGACAGCGTCGGATACGCGGCGGTGGTGTTTTGACCGCCGGGAGGCGTTCGACGGAGTCGAGAGAGGGATCTTTCGTTGGGACGTCCGATAGTTATTCGGTTTTCCGTACAGTACTCGGTGCAGCGCAGTTTTTGTTTGACAGTGATGAGGTGATAAACTATCTATGCGGGACACGGGGCCGTTGTGTGCGCTAACTCAGCCGGAACACGATTTGGATGGAGAAGAGAAGAATGGAACATAAGATACTACTGAAAGAAAGTGACATACCGCGCCAATGGTACAACATCGCGGCCGATCTGCCCACGCCGATGCTGCCCCCTCTGGGACCGGACGGCAAGCCGGTGACGCCGGACATGTTGGCGCCCGTCTTTCCGATGAATCTGATCGAGCAGGAGGTCAGTACGGAGCGGTGGATCGACATCCCCGAAGAGATCCTGAACATTCTGTACCGATGGCGTCCAGCCCCGTTGCGCCGAGCGGTCTACCTGGAGAAGTACCTCAACACGCCGGCGCGGATTTACTACAAAGACGAGAGCACCAGCCCGCCAGGAAGTCACAAGCCCAACACCGCGGTCGCCCAGGCATGGTACAATCGTGAGTTTGGCATCAAGCGGCTGACCACCGAGACCGGCGCCGGGCAGTGGGGCAGCGCCCTGTCGTTCGCCTGCGCTTTGCTGGGTATGGAGTGCAAGGTCTTTATGGTGCGGATCAGCTTCGATCAGAAGCCGTTCCGCAAGCATATGATGGAGGTCTGGGGCGCCAACTGTGTGGCGAGCCCGAGTACGGAGACGAACGCCGGACGTAAGATCCTGGAAGAGATTCCCGATACGCCCGGTAGCTTGGGCATCGCGATCAGTGAGGCGGTCGAGCAGGCCGTCTCCGACCCGACGGGCCAGACGCGGTACGCGCTGGGTAGCGTGCTGAACCACGTGATGCTGCACCAGTCGATCATCGGTCTGGAGGCGAAGAAGCAGTTGGAAATGGCCGGCGAGAAGTTGCCGGATATCATCATCGGTTGTGCCGGCGGCGGTAGCAACTTTGCTGGCTTGGCGTTCCCCTTTACCGCTGACAAGATCAACGGCGCCGACATCCAGATCATTCCGGTCGAGCCGGCGGCGTGCCCGACCCTGACGCGGGCGCCCTTCCACTACGACTTCGGCGACACCGCCTGTACGACTCCGCTGCTGGCCATGCACACGCTGGGCCACGCGTTCATTCCGCCGCCCATTCACGCCGGCGGGCTGCGCTACCACGGCATGGCGCCGCTGGTCTGCCAGTGCGTGGTCGAGGGTCTGCACACACCGCGGTCATACCACCAGACCCTGTGTTATGAATCGGCGATGACCTGGGCCAAGACCGAGGGGACGATTTGTGCTCCGGAGACGAGCCACGCCATCGCCGCGGTGATCGACGAGGCCACGAAGGCGCGTGAAGAGGGCAAGGAAAAGGTCATCCTGTTCAACTACAGCGGTCACGGCCTGATGGACCTGACCGGCTACAATGCGTTCCTGTCCGGCAAGCTCACCGATTACGAGATGCCGGAGGAGGAACTCCAGCGGTACACGAAGGACCTGGACAACCTGCCTCCCGCCGAGCAGCGGAAGACGGGCAAGTGGTAGACCTTGACAGTGGGCGTCTGCCGTGAGTGAGTGAGAGTCAGTAAGGAGAGATCGAAATGAGGCAATTGGCGTTCTTGGCAGTTGTCCTGGTCGCGGCGGGAACGGCGCTGGCGCAGGATTGGGAAGGGGATCTGGTAGGCGCGGAGGCCACAGGGGATCTCCACGGCATGGTCGGCGTGACCTGGGACAGCCAGTACATCTGGCGCGGCTTCGAGGTCTTTGGCAGCACGAGCGCTACCCACATTCTGGGCGACGTGAATCTGTTTGACACCGGTTTCGGAATCAGCGCCGCCGGGCACTACGCCAACGGCAGCGGCTATGTGGACGGTACGAGATGGGACTACACGCTATACTACCAAAACGGCTTGTTTGCCGGTGAGCGCTTCGCCACGAACTATCGCGTGGGATGGGTCCTCTACGACTACACGGACACGCCGAGCGAATGGGCTGACCTTCAGGAAGGTCATCTGGTTCTCTCCTGGCCGAACATTCTCCCGGTGCCGGGCCTGTGTCCCAGCTACGTGGCGGCCAAGACTTGGCCCTCCGAAGGCGGATCGTCCCTGGGCGACAGCGCCTCCGGCTGGTTCCACATCTTTATGCTGGATTACGGCTTCACGGTTCCTGGCGTTCTGCCGGATATGCCGGAGCATCTGATCAAGCTGCATGGCGAAGTGGTCTACAACGATGGCGTCAATCCCTACGGGCGAAATATGGACAATGAAGTGTCCCACGCCGTCTTAGGAATCTCTACCGATTTGGAATTCGGCGAGAACATCACCGTGACGCCGGCTGTCTATTATCAGATGACGATGGAGACGATGCTCGAGTCATATAACAATGGTTCCGATGAACTCTGGGCCAGCGTCGGGCTGACCTACCAGTTCTAAGCATCTCTATTTTATCGCAAGCGACGGGCCGGCCGAAATGGTCGGCCCGTTTTTGTTTGTCCTCCCTCTCCCGGCGTCAGTGAACGACTCGCGCGTCCCGGCCGATCACCCTCCCTTGTCGCGTCCGAAGAAAAGGTGGGAAATCTGCCATCCGATTTGCAGCGACTCGGTTCCCGCGGCGTCCTTATGGCGCGTTAGCGGCGATTCAGCGAACGGGAGGGAAACGGTATGGCTTCTGTACCCGTGCGAGCGATTCAACTGGGGGTGTTGTTGACGGTCTGTGCCTGTCCGGCCACCGGCGGTGTGCCGCCGCTGTCGGAGCTGCTGGATCGGTACACGCAGGCGCTGGATTCAACCCAGAGCATGATCAGTCACTACGAGACCCGTTCGGTCAGCTCGGCCTACCTGCCCCCGCTGGGCCTGAACTATCGTGACGAGACGCTCTATGGACGCGGGCAACGCCGCACCGATGGTAAAGGCAGCATCTATCACCAGGCCTATCACTGGGGCTACGTCGTGGGCAAAGGCCCCGGCGTGCCAGAGGAGAAGGCCCGCTACTCCCTGGTCATTATGGCGCCGAACCTGCAGTACTCCAATGGCAAGACCACCCGGGGTCGCCAGCCGGATGGGGTGGTCCTGTACCAGACCTATTCAACGGTCGGCTGCGCCACTTTCATGGACGAGAGCGACGCCTTCTTCCTGGGGGAGTTGGGCACCGATTCACGTGTCGATATCAACCTCAGGAACGCCCGAACGATTTCGGTGCGTCCTCAGCCCGAGCGGATCAAGGGATCGGTCTGTTACGTGATCGAAGCCGATACGGCCTATGGCGACTACACCATCTGGCTCGATGCGGACCATGGCTATCAACCCGCCCGCATCGAGAGCTCGAGGGGACCGGACGACATCGTCAATGTCACAGCCAGCCAACCACCGCCGGAGAAGAAGCCGGAAGCAAGGGACACCGTCGTGATCGAAGACATCACCTTCAAGAAGGTCCAAGGTGTGTGGGTGCCCATCGCAGGTCGTGCGAGAAGGCATATCGAATGGCCCCAGCACCGCTTCTACACCAAGGACGACATCCACTTCAAGGTCACGCAGATCCTCCTGAACCCCAACCACGAAGCTCTACAATCGTTCGCCGACCCCATGAAGGACCCAACCCTCGACCCCGAACTAGTCAACAACACCAACGTCCGTCTGGGAAAAGACCGCCAACGCAGCACCTACCGCCACGGCCAACTCCTCGACCCCGCCGGAAACCCCCTCGACCTCCACAAACTGACCCTTCCCGCAAATTGAACGTCTCCGGTAGCTTCTTGCGGGTGTGACATGGTGGGATGAGTTTCAGACCATCCTACGAGACTTCACGACCTCCAGCACAGCGTCAAGCGGGAGACGCCGTGCAGAAGCATGAGAACAAAGGGAAGCTGTGACCGCCGGGGATGCCGCAAACCCTAATGACGAGGTCCATTTTGGCTTGCGAACGAGTGCTGGGTGATGTAGAGTCAGAGTGTCTTTAGGAGTGAAGCATGGCGGAAAAGGAAGCAAAGCTGCCGTTGCAAGAGGAGGGCAGAACAAACGAAACAACTGTCCCACCGGAGTTCTTCGGGCCCCTCTGGCCCAAGGCGAGCCACCCGGCTGGGAACACGCTTTTCCTTAATCACAAAGGAGGTCGAAGAGAAATGGATGCAATTAGTGCTGCCATCGTAGCGGCCCTCGCCAGTGGCGTGGGCGAAGCGGGCAAGAAGCTGGTTGTGGATACCTACGACGCGTTGAAGGGGGCCTTGCAGAGGAGATTCGGCGCCGATAGCAACGTCGCCGACGCGGTAGAACAGTTGGAGAAGAACCCGGATTCGGCGGGACGACAGACAACGTTGCAGGAAGAGGTCAACGCGGCGAAAGCACCCGATGACGCCGAACTCAAACAACTGGCCGTCTCATTGCTCAAGGCACTCAAAGACACGCCCGAAGGACAGGCGGCGATGAAGAAGTACGAGATCAATGCCGAGAAGATCGGTGTGGTGGGTGACAACGTACATATCGAAGGTGGACAACACTTCTGATCATGAGCGATATCGACAAGAGCAAGACTGGCGTGAAGGGCGATCACGCCCATATCGAAGGCGGAATACACATCTACGGCGGCGCCATTTCCCCTGGCGGCAAGCCTTTGCAGCGTCCGCCGCGTGTCGAGCATTTCACCGGGCGTCAGGACGAGCTGGCTCGACTGTTGGAGGACCTGCAGCCGGGTAAGGTTGTGACGCTCTGGGGGCCCGGCGGCATCGGCAAGAGCGCCCTGGCCGCCGAGGCTCTCTGGCGGCTGGCCCCAAACGATGAACCGCCGGAGCGGTTCCCCGACGGGATCATCTGCCATAACTTCTACAACCAACCCGAAGTCGACCTGGCCCTCGAGGCGATCGCCCGAGCGTACGGTCAGGAGCCCAAACCGACGCCGCGCGACGCCGCCCTGCGCGCGTTGGCCGGGCGAGGGGTGTTGCTGCTGCTCGACGGCGCCGAGGACGCCGACGACTTGTCAGCGGTACTGGAGGTGCGGGGCAACTGTGGTGTTCTGGTGACCAGCCGCAGTCGAAAAGACGTCGTCGAGGATCGGCAGGAGATGGCGCCGCTGGAGATCGATGAGGCGGTTGCTCTGCTGCAGGCTTGGGGTAAGGATCAGGCAGGCGATACCACGGCGGGCCGGGAGATCTGTACGCTGGTCGGCCGGTTGCCGCTGGCGGTGCGTCTGGCCGGACGCTACCTGGAGCAGACCGGAACCCCGGCGGCCGACTACCTGACCTGGCTGAAAGAAACGCCCCTGGAGGCCCTGGACCATGGGCAACGGCGACGGGACAGCGTGCCGCTGCTGCTGGCGCGCAGCCTGACGCGGGTGGGTGAAACGGCGGCGGAGGTACTGAGCATCGTGGGACTGCTGGCGTTGGCGCCGTTTGGGCGGGCGGTGCTGGCCGCGGCGCTGGGCAGGCAGGACAAGGCGTTGCGGGGCCCTCTCGATGCGCTGGTCAACTATGGTCTGCTTCTGCATCAGGACCAACAGTATGAAGTCAGTCACGCCTTGGTGCACACCTACGCGCAGGAGAAAGTCCCGCCCGAGGGCCAGACCGTACAACGGCTGGCGAGGTACTGCAACGAGTCTGCCCGCGCGCAATGTGAGCAGGGCCTGGAGGGATACCGCCGGCTGGACGGGGAACGGCCACATATCGTGAAGGTGCTCAAGAAGTGCATGGTGCTGAAGGCCTGGCAGGCGGCAAGGGACCTGGCCTGGGCCGTCGAGGACTATTTGGACGTTCAAGGTCATAGCACGGCCCGCTTGCTTGTCAGCCAGACAGGTTTGGACGCCGCACGCCGGTTGGAGGATCGTCGAGACGAAGGCGCGTGGTTGGGCAACCTGGGTCTGGCCTACCGCGACCTGGGGCAGGTCGAGAAAGCCATCGACTACCACCAGCAGGCCCTGGTCATCCATCAGGAAATCGGCTACCGCCAAGGCCAGGCCAATCAGTTGGGCAACCTGGGTCTGGCCTACAGCGACCTGGGGCAGGTCGAGAAAGCCATCGACTACCACCAGCAGGCCCTGGTCATCGATCAGGAAATCGGCTACCGCCAAGGCCAGGCCAATCAGTTGGGCAACCTGGGTCTGGCCTACCGCGCCCTGGGGCAGGTCGAGAAAGCCATCGACTACCACCAGCAGGCCCTGGTCATCGATCAGGAAATCGGCTACCGCCAAGGCCAGGCTTCGGACTTGGGCAACCTGGGTCTGGCCTACAGCGACCTGGGGCAGGTCGAGAAAGCCATCGACTACCTCCAGCAGG